>OIXR01000006.1_pt1 | contig 269099 bp, 259 predicted proteins | sample 1587831 | NCBI WGS metagenome assembly OIXR01 (sample SAMN03283263) | human gut metagenome | biome: human-associated habitat; material: feces | host: Homo sapiens | place: USA | collected 2013
CTGTCTTGATCGTGTAGCTTGTGCTGTTTGTTCCGCTGATGTATGTTCCGTTCACGTCTTTTGAGAAATCAGCGCTTGTAGACCATTCCAGACGGTAACCGTGGCTCGTTGTTACATCCCATTCGGCTTCTATCGTGTTTGTGCCTGTTACGGAAGCCTTGAGATTCTGTACCGTCGGGCACGCTGCGCCGAATGTATAGCCTTCGCTTTCCGAGCTTTCACCGTCGGCACTGTATGCCACAACTTTGACCTCGTATGTCCAGCCGGGTACAAGATCGGTGAATGTGAAATTCGTGGCTGCTGTTTCACCCTTGAGTCTGTTTACACCGTTTGTGATCTCGTAGACTTCATAGCGCACAGCGCCGTCAACGGCATTCCATTCTATTTTCGCCCGCTCGCCGTCTCCGCCGCGCGCCGTGATCTTGATTCCGTCTGCCGGAAGAAGCCTATCCGTGAGATCTAATGTTTGTGAGAACGCGCCGTAAATGGTGCCGCCGAGTTCAAATAATTTATACGCTCTTGCTCTTATATAATACTGATTGGCTGGTTTGGCGGTCTCTATCGTGTAGCTCGTATTATTCGTTCCGCCGATAAATGCACCGTCAACATCTTTTGAAAAATCAGATGTTGTTGACCATTCCATATAATAGCCGTGGCTGGTTGTTGCATCCCATTTTGCCAGAATTGTGTTTCTGCCTGTGATCTTTGCGGTAAGATTTTGAACTTTGGGGCACGCCGCTCCGAACATAAACGGTTCGCTGGAGGATTTATCCTCGTCATTTGCGTATATGATGATTTCATAAGTCCAACCGGGAGTAAGATCGGTAAACAAATAATAGTTGTTTGAAGTGGTTGCTTTCAGCTCATTTTTACCGTTGGTTATATCATATATCTGATATTTTGTTGCGCCGTCAACAGCGTCCCAGTCTATCCTGAGCCTTTCACCGTCTCCGCCGCGCGAGGTTACTCTGAGACCTGTAATCCCTTCTTCCATGCCTTCAAATACGGGAATAACAAATGTTTTTGAGCCGGAGAGCAGTCCGGCGCTTGAATAAGCCTTGTATGTGTTGCCTGCTTCTGAGGATGGCGCCTGAACATTTGCCATGTATTCATGGGAATACATGTTGTCTGACTCGGGATTGACATTGAATTTTTGCAGATAACCCGTGTTCTGATCCGCCGAGAAATTGTTCGCAATATATTTCGCGCCGTTTACGATGGAAACATAAGGGTTTGTCCAGGGTCTGTGATATTTGTCGCTGCTGCTGTAATCCACAAGGTCGCTTCTGATATATCCTGTGTATGAATGTGAATTTACGGTAACGCTTACACGATACCATTTATAGCCGTCCGGCTGAACGCCGGTTGTTGAGAGTACGTTTACCGATGTGCCGTCAGGAATGGTTGTTATAATTGATGAATTTGTTGTAGCGTTTGATCTCAGATTTGCTCTGCAGTTGGTGGAGTAGCCGCTACCTGTTGACGCCCATCTCAGTCCGTCCAAGGCTCCGGAGTTGGCGCCGATGTTATAGTAATTGTAAATACCGGGATAGGTTGCATTCGTGCCGCTCGCGCCGCCGGCGGAGTTTGTTCTGCCGCCTACCTCCTGAACGATTCTTGAGGCCAGGTAGTATGCGCTCATGCCGCTTTGTTTTGCGGCGTCAAGAATAGCTTGGGAATATTTTACTCCGTTGGGGTATGCCGAGCCTGTAAAGGTTCTTGTGGTGCCGCCGGAGTCTTTATATGTGATGATTGAATTATACATCCATGTGTTTTTGATGATCGTTTCAATTCCCGATATGGTCTGTTCGGGGCTGTATGCTGTGGTCTCAAACTGGAATATGTATTTTTCATCAAGAAAATTGAGCGGGTTCATATAATATTCAACCGCTGATTCGGATGCGGATACCCATGTGCTGCCTTCCTGTATCACATAGTTTCCGTTTCTGTAGCACGAGGAGCAACTGCAATAATAATTCTTTGAGCTGTTTGAGCTTGTTTTCTGGATAAGCTGCTGCGAATGGGGAGTCCTTTCATTCGCCACTGCCTCCTCAAGTGTTACGCCTGTGAACAGGGGCTCAAAATCCCAGTTGGGATATTTTTCATGAAGCGCGGTAAGTTTTGTAACATAGGCCGACGGGAAACCGGCTTTCCTTAACTGCTGTGCAAAGCCGCTGTCTGCTGCGGATGCCGTTATCGTGAATGAAGCCAGACTCACCGCCGTTAAGGCTGCAAGAAGCAGTGATATCAGCTTTTTCATATTTTATTACCCCCGTATTATTTTAAATTTATATAATAGTAACATTTATGTAACCAATTTGTCAACAGTCAAAGAATTTTGTAACTTTTAGACTTTAAAATTTAATCAAAATAGAATGTGAATTTTGTTGACAGTTCGTCGAATTATGCGTATAATTATCACATAACGGCGAAACGGGAATGATAGTGTTTAAAATCGCAGTATTTAGTTGCATTATCACCAAAATTCATCATCTTTGTGTTTGGATTTGTTTTATTTGTCACGCCTTGCCCGGCTGCGGCAAGGAGAATTCGTGACCCGTCTCTTTTGCAGCCGGAAAGGGTGTTTGGATCGTATGCAAAAAAAATCAAAACTTGCTTTAAGGCTTAAAATGCTGAGAAGACAAAAAGGTGTTACCTCTCAGGAGGTTGCGGATGAAATCGGAATAAAAGGTTCAACCTACCGCCGCTATGAGATAGATACAAAGCCAAAGGATGAGATATATATTGCCCTTGCGCAATATTTCGGCGTTACGGTGGATTATCTTATGAGCGGTGATGAGGCACTTCCCGTTTATAACGTGGCTGATTCAAGTTCATATGAGGTGTCCGCAGCCGTCGGGATATCGGAGGAAGAAAAGCAGCTTTTGGCCAATCTCAGGTCTCTTTCCGCCGAGGATTTCCGTGAAGTGTTTGATTTTGTATTGTGGAAAAAACAAAAAAATTCAAAAGATTGACCCGGTAATTATTGACAGGTCTTTACGTTGTGTTATAATTTATTTATTATTATACAAACTGGAGGAATGATTTTGAAAAAAATATTGTCTTTATTGCTTGCTGTTCTTCTTATAGTATCGGTTTTTGCCGGTTGTTCCGCCGGTTCCGGGGAAGACGGCAGCAGCGGTTCGTCGGCTCAGAAGGCGGCGATCCTGCAGTATATGCCGCATTCAAGTCTTGATAACTGTACGCAGGGTGTTAAAAACGCGCTTGACGCTGCCGGTATTTCCTATGACGTTCAGATCGGTTCAAGCGGCAGTGCGGACGCGGATTGTCAGAGTTATGCAGCTCAGATGGCTGCGGGCGGATATGACATTATAATTGCTGTTGCTACTCCTGCGGCTCTCAGCGCGTATTCCGCTGTTCAGAGCGCTTCAGCCGGTATTCCCGTTATTTTCTGCGCAGTTTCGGATCCTGTTTCGGCAGGGCTCGTTCAGTCCATGGAAACGCCCGGAAACAATTGCACGGGCACTGCCGATTCCTTTGATGTTGCAGGACAGGTAGAGCTGATCACGCAGCTTCAGCCGGACCTTTCAAGGCTCGGAGTGATCTATACAACAAGCGAGTCAAATTCTCTCAGCCAGCTTGAAAGACTTCAGGCAGAGTGTGACGCTGCCGGTATAGAGCTTGTTGCGCAGGGTATATCCGATCCTTCTGAGCTCACGTCGGTTTCTGCTTCCATAGTTACCGAAGTCGATGCGGTCACGAACCTTACGGATAATAATGTTGTTGATAATATGAGCGTGCTTCTTGAGCAGGCGAATGCCGCGGGCATACCTGTATATGGGTCGGAGATTGAACAGGTGAGAAAAGGCTGCCTTGCCTCGGCGTCCATAGATTATGTAGCTCTCGGCGAAAAAACGGGTCAAATGGCTGTTGATGTCCTTTCGGGGCAGTCCGCCGCTTCTTATCCCGTAGTCACTGTTGAGGATTCGTTTATGGTTATCAATCCTGATGTGGCGTCCGGGCTCGGCATTGCGATTCCCGATTCACTTGCAGACGTTGAAAAGGTAACACTGTCGGCAGAATAATCCGCATAATAAAAAAAACTCCGCTTTTCTTTCTGAGAAAAGCGGAGTTTTATACTTATGCCGCGCTTTTTTTAAATATCCTGTTGAAAAATCTTTTTATTTTTCTTAGGAAAGGGTAAAGCGACCATTTTTTCAGCCTGTTGATCTCTGCGGTCTTGGCTGATTTTTCTTTATAAGTGCGTTGAAGCTTAGCATTGATCTCTGATTTTTCCTTATAAGTTTGCTGAAGCTTGGCGTTGAGTTCGGATTTGTCCTTATACGCACGGTTAAGACTGAATTTCAGCTGTTTGTTTTCCTCTGCCGTTGCCCTGTTGAGCGCGGACTGTTCTGCTGCTGTGGCAATGAAAACGGAATAGTATATCGCGTCGGTTATCTGCGGAAAGTCCTCCGCCGAGTTGACGATATCGCTTTCGCTGCAAATTTCCGCATAATACTTTTTCATATTTTTGCATTGCGCAATAATATGTTTTAGGATAGCGCTGCTCATCTCGGAGCGGTTTTTGTTCGTTTCATATTCTTTAAGAAGTTCTCTGATGGTATAAGCGAGCGCAAACAGAGCTTTTTTGTCTTTTTCTGCGGTCATCGTGGAATTTTCACGCACTCTTCTTTTGTAAAATGCGTTGGGAAGTACTTTGATGCGATTTGAGCGGGTGATCACTTTATATTGAAACAGATTGTCCTCCAGCATCGGAAGTTCGGGAAACTGTATTTCGTTTTCTTTCAGAAAGGATCGCCTGATGAGCTGCATGCCGGGCTGTACAATAAATCCGATGCTGTTTCTGAAAATGATAAAAAGCTCCTCGCCCGAATAGACCCTCGGAAAAACACTTTTGCGCGCGTAATATCTTTTGTATTCCGTAAGCGTGTTTTCAAGCTGTTCGGTCTCATAAAAAGCTTTGCCTTCAAATAAAACCGCGTCAAGGTTATTTTCGTCGGCACAGCAGTAAGCTTTTTCATAGCACTGCGGGTCAAGAAGATCATCGCTGTCCATAAAATGAATGTATTTGCCGTGCGCTTTTTCAATTCCGAAATTTCTTTCATAGCCCTGCCCGCGGTTGGGCTGATAATACGCAAACACATTCGCGTATTTTTTTTCATATTTCCTTATGATTTCAGGCGTTGAATCGGTCGAGCCGTCGTCTATAAGTATGATCTCAATATTTTTATAGGTCTGGTTCAGAACGGATTCCACGGTTTCTTTTAAATAATGTTCCGTGTTATAGCATGGAATGATAACGGAGATGCCGTATTTTTCCGAGCGCCTTTTCAGCTTGCCTCCGTTTTCATCTTTCAGCATCTCAAGGTAATAGTGGCGCCACTCGTTCGCACATGCTGCGTCAGGATATTTCCACGGTTTGTCCTTGGATGAATAATGTATGATTTCAGCGTCAAGATATAATTGTGTTTTGCTTTCGTAATTTGTGCCGTACAGCTTGTTCACATCGCTGATATCCCATTTTTTATCGGCGCGGTCAAGGCTCAGCGGCATAAAATTGTATTTTATCGGCAGCAGTTTCACTTTCCTGTCAAACACAAGATTGAAAACATTCTGGTCCATTAAAGAGGTGTCGGACAGCAGCTTTTTTGCCTCAATCAGCTCGCGGCTCATTCCGTCCTGCCTTAATTTTTTTAAATTTAAAAGCATTATGCCGCTGTTAAAATAATCCTTCACAAGAGCATGGTATTTATGCCGCCAGTACATAGCGCAGCTATCCACTATAACGGCAGCGTAATGCTCTGTTATATCCGTTTCGTAAAGTTGATGCAGATCGGTCTTTACAATAAGATCCCCGTCAAGATAGAGCATTTTTTCCTCTTCGGGAAAAAGCTCCGGGATCAAAAATTTCAGCAGCGCGGAAATCGAAGCAACACAAATGGCGTTGGAGTCAAAAATGTGCATGCCGGCAAATCTTTTTTCCGCGTCTTCTCTGCGTATGATGATATCCACATCGCTGCGCGCAAAGGCAAGAAGCTTTTTTTCATCTTCATCAGAGAGATTGGACGTTATTATGAAAATGCGGTAAAATCCTGTTTCTTTTGTGCTAATGATCGATTTTATCGCTACCGATATGGGTAAAATATATGACCCGTCCGTTATCATACAGATATTGACGGGGCTGTTTTGTTTTTCCGAATTGTTATTTTTCATAAAAGCGCTCTTCTTTTTATTTTTTCTTTTTCTCATAACAGATCATTTTGCTCCTGTTTTAATTATTTCAATTTCCTGTTTTAATATTCCGTTTATGCAAAATGCGCTCTTATTTTTGGTATTGAATATTCTTTATTCTTTTGTTATAATCTTAAATAATTGTATTGCACAGGCATGAATGCTTGATATTGAATGACTAACGGATGTGGTGAAATGGAAGCTGTCAATATTATCAAAGTCGTTTTCGAGGAGGGATTTAAGTATGCCATACTGGCGCTCGGTGTGTACCTTTCTTACAGCATACTTGATTTTCCGGATTTATCAGTGGACGGAACAATGCCCCTCGGAGCTATATTATCGTCGATTCTGATATTTAACGGGGTAGATCCTTGGATCAGCCTGCTCGTTGCGTTTGCCGGCGGCATGCTTGCAGGGTGTGTAACCGGATTCCTCCATGTTAAGCTGAAACTTCAGCCGCTGCTTTCCGGCATCCTTGTTTATACGGCGCTGCTGTCACTAAATCTTGTGCTGATAAAGTTGGGCTCGGGCGGGCAGTCGATCGTCTCCATCTTCGGCAGGAAAACCGTTTTCAATACCGGCGCGGCAGATCTGCTGCCTGAAACGATTAACGGAATCACGGTAAGAAAAGTGATTGTCCTGTTCATCTTTGTGGTCATTTTAAAGATTGTTATGGATCTTTATCTGAAAACGAAATCAGGTATGCTCCTGCGCGCAACAGGCTCAAACCAGCAGTATGTAGTTATGCTCGCCAAAAATCCCGGTGCGTCAAAGATCCTCGGGCTTGCAATAGCAAACGGCCTTGCGGCAGTCAGCGGCGCTATCATTGCCCAAAGCAATGAAACGGCAAATACCCAAATGGGCGTAGGCATGGTCGTCTGCGGTCTTTCAAGCGTAATTATAGGTCTCTCGCTTTTCAAAAAGGTTGGTTTTATGAAAGCCACAACAATGGTCATCCTCGGCACTATCTGTTACAGGGCTTGTCTTCAGATCGCCATTGAGATCGGTCTGCCGAGCGATTACAACAGGCTTCTTATGGCGGTGTTGTTTGTTATAGCTCTGCTGTTCAGCAGATTTAAAAAGAAATCGAAAAGGAGAGAGAAAAATGCTTGAGCTGCAGAATATAACAAAGCGGTTTAATGCCGGCACGGTTGATGAAACCACGGTTTTCGATTCGTTTAATTTTAAAGTTGACGACGGCGAGTTTGTGTCCGTAATAGGCTCAAACGGCAGCGGAAAAACAACTTTGCTGAACCTCATATGCGGCTCTCTTCACCCGGACGAGGGGAAAATACTGTTCAATGCAAAGGATATAACGTCCGTATCGGAATACAGGCGCGCAAAGATCATAGGCAGGGTGTTTCAGGACCCCAAGGCAGGCACCTGTCCCGATCTTACGATTTTGGAAAATATGGCGCTTGCCGATAACAAAAACAAGATGTTCGGGCTGGGAAAATGCGTTAACAAAAAACGCATAGACCATTACCGTGCTCTGCTGGAGCAGTGCGATATGGGGCTTGAGAACCGGCTCGGCGCTCAGGTGGGCACACTTTCGGGCGGTCAGCGTCAGGCGCTCGCCCTTGTTATTGCCAATATGACGGATCTTGAGCTTCTTATCCTTGATGAGCATATTGCTGCGCTTGACCCGAAGTCGTCGGAGCGTGTTATGGAACTCACGGACAGACTTGTTAAAAAACATAAGATAACCACGCTGATGGTGACCCATAATCTGCGTTTTGCCGTAGAATACGGCAGCAGGCTCGTTATGATGCATGAGGGAAACACGGTTATGGATATCAAAGGTGCAGAGAAAGATAATGCAAAGGTTGAAGATCTGCTTGAGGTGTTCGACAGAATCAGTATAGAGAAAGGAAACTGATATTATGCGCATGGAAGAAAGACTCCACGGCGGCGAGCTGTATTTGCCTGATGACGATGATATTATGGAGCTTCAGGAAAAATGTCTGGAAAAGCTTTATGATTTTAATCTGACCCGCCCGTCAGAGGGTGAAAAACGTCAGAAAATGTTAAGGGATATGTTTGCCGAGATTGGCGAGGAGTGCTATATAGAGCCGCCGTTTCGCGCGAACTGGGGCGGGCACCATGTCCATTTCGGTAACAGAGTCTATGCCAATTTCAATCTGACTCTTGTTGATGACACGCATATTTATGTCGGCGACTGCACCATGATAGGACCTAATGTAACGATTGCCACGGCGGGGCATCCCGTTGTGCCGAGTCTCAGAAAATACGGAGTGCAGTTCAATGCGCCTGTTCGTGTAGGCAAAAACTGCTGGATAGGAGCAGGAGCTGTGCTTCTGCCGGGCGTAACGGTAGGAGACAACTCCGTTATCGGCGCAGGAAGCGTTGTTACAAAGGATATTCCGGCAAATGTGGTTGCCGTCGGAAACCCATGCCGCGTTTTACGTGAGATAAACGAAAAAGACAAAGAGGTCTACTTCAAGGGCAGAAAGATAAACTGGGATGATTTCAAGCACCTTGATCTTGAGTGATGACTCATGAAAAAATCGGATTTGTTTGGATATTTTGCACTTTTTTGTGCCGTTGATTCCTGCTGAATTCGTTCTGTTGCACAAAAACAGAAGCTCAAAATTATAGATATTGCTTATAGAATAAATGCACTCTTTCTCTTATAATTATAAGAGAAGGGGGCATTTTTTATGAATGCATATATAGAAAGCGTAATTAAAACAGTTGAGCGCAGAGATAATGCCAAGCCGGAATACATACAGTGTGTAAAGGAAGTTTTCCGTTCGCTTGAAAAGGTGATCGAAGCGCATCCGGAATATGTTGAGGATGATCTGCTCACACGCATGGTCGAGCCGGACAGGCTGATCACATTCAGAATAGCGTGGGTAGATGATGCCGGTAAAACAAGAGTGAACAGAGGATACCGCGTGCAGTTCAATTCCTCAATCGGCCCCTATAAAGGCGGTCTGCGTTTTCATCCCAGTGTGAATTCAAGTATAATGTACTTTCTCGGATTTGAGCAAACTTTCAAAAATTCCCTTACCGGGCTTCCGATGGGCGGCGCAAAGGGCGGCTCTGATTTTGATCCGAGGGGCAAGAGCAAAAATGAGGTCATGCGATTCTGCCAGGCGTTTATGACCGAGCTTTACCGTCATATCGGTCCGAATATAGATGTTCCCGCAGGCGATATCGGCGTGGGCTCCAGAGAGATAGGTTTTCTTTTCGGTCAGTATAAACGCATAACGGACGCGTTTGAAAACGGAGTTATAACGGGTAAGGGCATCTCATACGGCGGTTCGCTCGTCCGCCCCGAGGCCACCGGTTTTGGAGCAGTGTATTATCTGTGTGAAGTTCTCAAACACGAACATGATAAGATCGAGGGCAAGCGTGTTGCGCTTTCGGGATTCGGAAATGTTGCCTGGGGTGCCATCAAAAAGCTGAATGAGCTTGGCGCCGTTCCGCTCACCATAAGCGGGCCGAGCGGATATGTTTTTGATAAAGACGGTATTTGCACATCGGAAAAGATAGATTATCTTCTTGAAATGCGCGCCAGCGGCAGGGACAGGGTAGAGGATTACAGCGATAGGTTCCCGTCTGCTGTGTTCGTCCCCGGCGAGCGTCCGTGGCATCTTAAAGATATTGATATCATTATGCCATGCGCAACGCAGAACGAAGTGGATATTGAGGACGCAAAGATCATCGCCGCAAACGGTGTGAAATACTATATAGAAGTTTCAAATATGCCTACGACCGCCGACGCGCAGGATTATCTTATGGCGCAGGAAAATATGATTGTAGCGCCTTCGAAAGCCGTGAACGCAGGCGGCGTCTGCGTATCCGGCCTTGAAATGAGCCAAAACAGTCAGCGCCTTTCCTGGTCTGCGGAAGAAGTGGACAGAAAACTACACCAGTCCATGATTGATATTCATAATCATTCGGTTGCCGCGGCGGAAAAATACGGACTTGGCTATGATCTTGTTGCAGGCGCTAATATCGCTGGCTTTGAAAAGGTGGCGGAAGCGATGATGGCGCAAGGTATTTATTAAATACAGCACACGTAAAAAAAATGCTTGACATCTAATAATTTATATATTATAGTATTAGCGTAAGAATACGAACGAAAGGTGAGAGTGGCAGCGATGCCGCTCTCATATTCTTATGGAATACTTTTTGAAAGAGGGGCAGCCTATGGCGCAAAGCGTTGCGGAAAAGGTAAAACTTATCGTTGAGCCGTATGCCAAGCAGATCTCAGTTGAAATATGGGATGTTGTTTATAAGAAAGAGGGTTCGGACTGGTATTTGCGTATTTTTATTGACAAAGACGGCGGAGTGAGCGTGGATGACTGCGTTGATTTTACGCATTTGATCACGAAACCGCTTGATGACGCAGATCCAATACCGCAGTCTTATACGCTGGAGGTCTCCTCGCCGGGGATAGAACGCGAGCTTAAGGCGGATTGGCATTTTGAAAAATATATCGGTTCACCTGTTATGCTGCGCACGATACGCCCTGTAAACAATACGCGTGATTTTGCAGGCGTGCTAGAAAGCTATGAGAACGCAAACATAACTCTTGCGCTGAAAAACGGCGAAAGACTGACTGTCGGAAAAAAAGAAACGTCTTATGTCCGTCTTGACGATTTTGACATAAACGATTTTAATAAAGAATAAAACAAGAGAAAGGTTGATAGGAAAAATGAGCAAGGAATTTTTTGAAGCCGTAAAAATGCTGGAAGCGGAAAAGGATATTCCGGCGGATTATCTTTACGAAAAAATAGCTGCGGCGATCGTTGTTGCCGCAAAGCACAATTATAACGGCAAGGATATCGTGCACTGTGATATAGACCCCGAAAAGGAAAAAATCAAGGTATATGTAACCAAAAATGTGGTTGATGAGATAGAAGACCCGGATACGGATATCCTGCTTGAGGACGCGCAGCAGCTGCGCAAATCCGCAAAGGTCGGAAAGACCATAGATATTCCGCTTAAGACCAAGGAGTTCGGCAGAATCATAGCGCAAAACGCAAAGCACGTTATCCGTCAGGGGATCAGGGAGGCTGAACGGGGCAAGCAGCTTGCCGAGTTCCAGAGCAAGAATCAGGAGCTTATCACAGCCAAGATCAGCAGGATAGATCCGGTTACAGGCAATGTAACGGTTGAGATCGGCAAATCGATCGCTATACTGCCTAAAAATGAACAGATCCCCGGAGAAGTCCTGACCGAGGGAGAAAATGTCAAGATCTTCGTTGTGGATGTCAGAGAGTCTACAAAAGGTCCGAAGATCATGATCTCACGCACGCATCCCGGTCTTGTAAGAAGACTGTTTGAGACCGAGGTGCCCGAAATCTATGACGGGACGATTGAGATCAAATCCGTTTCACGCGAGGCGGGTTCACGCACAAAGATAGCCGTTTTCAGCAAGGATGAAGAGATAGATCCCGTAGGCGCATGCATCGGTCCAAAGGGTCAGAGAGTCTCAACTATTGTTGACGCGCTCGGCGGTGAAAAGATAGATATCGTGAAATACAGCGATAATATCGAGGAATTTGTTGCCGCTTCTCTGGCTCCGTCCGATGTGTGCGGTGTCGAGATACTGGATGAGCAGTCCAAATCCTGCCGTGCAACCGTGCCGGACGATCAGCTCAGCCTTGCCATCGGCAACAAGGGTCAGAATGTGCGTCTTGCCGCAAAGCTCACGGGCTGGAAGATCGATATCAGACCCGAATCGGGCTTTTATGAGGGCGCTCAGGAGTAAGCTATGAAGGCTAAGAAAGAGATCAAAAGAATGTGCGTCGGCTGCGGGCAGATGTTTGATAAGCGTCAGCTGATAAGAGTAGTAAAAAGCCCCGAGGGTGAGATCGGAATCGATCTGACCGGGAAGAAAAACGGGCGCGGCGCTTATATTTGCTGCAATCCCGATTGCCTTAAAAAAGCAAGGAAGAAGAAATCGCTTGAAAGAGCGTTTTCAGTTAAAATAGAAGATGAAATATACAACAGAATGGAAGAAGAAATAAAAAATGGAAAAGAGTAAAATCCTTTCCATGCTCGGGCTTGCAAGGCGTGCCGGAAAACTCTCTATGGGTCATGATGCGGCGGCGGAGTCTATACGCTCAGGAAAGGCGGAATTACTGCTGCTCTGCTGTGACCTTTCAGAAAGAGCGGTGCGCGATATGCAGTTCATCGCAGGAAAATATGATCCGAAGCTGACTGTTTTCGGCTTTGCCGATATCTCAACTGCCGAAATTTACTCGTCCTGCGGATACAGGGCAGGTATAATAACGGTGAACGATGAAAACTTTGCCCGAAAGATCATTTCGCTTACAGGCAAATAAACAACTCATTCAAGGAGGAATTTGATATATGGTAATTAAGGTTAAGGTGTCCGATGTAGCCAGGGATTTCGGAAAGACCAATAAGGATATCATCGAAATACTCGGTGATTATTGCGGCGGACCTGCCAAAAAAGCATCCACAGTCCTCGAAGAAAACGAACTCAATATTCTGTTTGATAAGATCACACAGCAAAACAGCGTTAAGAGTTTTGACGCATATTTCAAATCCGGCGAAGACGCAAGAAAAAAAGCGCCTAAAAAGCAGGACGAGAACCATGCCGCTCAGGCAGAAAAGTCCAAAAAGCCCATTACGGCAAAGGATAAGAAGCGCCAGAGTCAGGCGGCAATCCTTCAGATGGCCGAACAGGCCGCGAAACGCGCCAAAGAAAAGGAAAAGAAAAAAGCGCAGCAGCAGCCGCAGGCAAGAACGAAAGGCGAGGCCCGCAGGATAGATATCCGTGTAAACAATGTTGATCTTGAAAAATATAACCAAAAGTACGAGGATATTGCCCCTGCTTCTTCCATAGGCGATTATCAGAAAAAGCAAAAACTCAACCAGAAATCCAAGCAGTACAGAAAGAAGAAACCACAGGGCATTCACGCGCATTCCAAGAAAGAGACGGAGCAGCAGCGCCTTGCCAGAATAAAGGAACAGCGCAAGAAACAGCAGATAAAGGTTCAGATTCCCGATGAGATAACCGTCGGCGAGCTTGCGGCTCTTTTGCGTATGACTGCCACTGAGGTCATCAAAAAGCTTATGGCGCTCGGTGTTATGGCAACGGTCAATGAGGTCATTGATTATGACACCGCGGCGATCGTTGCGGCTGAACTCGGCGCTAAGGTAGAGAAAAAGGTTGAAGTTTCCATTGAGGAGCAGATCATTGAAGAAGAGGTCGAGAACGATGAAAACGCCGTTACTCGTCCACCCGTTGTCTGCGTAATGGGTCATGTAGACCATGGTAAAACTTCGGTACTTGACGCAATCAGACACACAGACGTTACTTCCACCGAGGCAGGCGGCATAACGCAGGCGATCGGCGCTTATCAGGTTGAGGTGAATAATCAGAAGATCACTTTCCTTGATACCCCTGGTCATGCTGCGTTTACGGCTATGCGTGCGCGCGGCGCTATGGCAACCGATATCGCTGTTCTTGTTGTTGCGGCGGACGATGGTATAATGCCGCAGACGATTGAGGCGATCAATCACGCCAAGGCGGCAAATGTGCAGATCATCGTTGCAATAAACAAAATGGATAAAGAGGGAGCGAATCCCGAAAGAGTTATGGAGCAGCTCACAGAGCAGGAGCTTGTTCCCGAAGAGTGGGGCGGCGACGTTATCTGCGTTCCCGTTTCAGCAAAAACAGGAATGGGTATTGACAAACTGCTGGAAACGATCCTGCTTGTTGCCGAGATGAGTGAGCTTAAGGCAAATCCGAACAGAGCCGCCAAGGGCGTTGTGATAGAGGCAAAGCTGGATAAGGGCAGAGGTCCTATCGCTACCTTCCTTGTGCAGAACGGTACGCTTCATTCAGGTGATTATGTTGTTGCCGGAACAGCGGTAGGCAGAGTCCGCGCGATGACGGATTACAACGGCAAAAAGCTGAATGAGGCAGGTCCGTCCGTTCCTGTTGAGATCATGGGACTTGACCAGGCGCCTATGAGCGGTGATGAATTCAACGCCGTAAAAGACGAAAAGCTTGCAAGGCAGCTTGTTGAGCAGCGAAAAGAAAAAGCCAAGGAAGAGGAATTCAAACAATATCATAAGGTTACACTTGATACCCTCTTCTCAACGCTTGAGGAAGGCATGCTCAAGGAACTTAATATCATTATCAAGGCGGATGTTCAGGGTTCTGTTGAAGCGGTTAAACAGTCGCTTCTCAAGATCGAGAACGATGAGGTAAGAGTAAAGATCATCCACGGCGCGGTCGGTGCTGTTAATGATTCTGATGTTATGCTGGCAAATGCCTCAAACGCCATCATCGTTGCCTTTGCAACAGGCGTTGAGCAGGTTGCGGCGGATAATGCCGCAAGAGACGGTATCGAGATCAAACAGTATGATATCATTTATGATCTTATAGAGGATATCGAGACCGCAATGAGAGGTATGCGCTCGGTTAAATACCGCGATGTTGACACAGGTACTGCGGAGGTAAGGGAAGTGTACACGGTTTCAAGCGTAGGTTCTATCGCCGGTTCGATCGTAACGAGCGGCACGATACGCAGAAACGGAAAGATACGTGTTGTCAGAGACGGCAAGCAGCTTGCCGATACGCCTATCAAAAACCTTAAACGTTTCAAGGATGATGTTAAAGAGGTGTCCTCCGGCTATGAATGCGGTATTTCGCTTGAAAACTGGAACGATATCAAACCGGGTGACGTTCTTGAATGTTATGTAGTTGAAGAATACAGGGATTGATTATGGCAGGTTATCGTATAGACAGGATTTCAGAGGATATTCGGCGTGAGCTTATCTCTCTTATGCGCGAGCTGAAAGATCCGCGCGTTGCCGATAAAATGCTCACGGTGGTGAATGTCAAAGTTTCCAATGATTTGAGCTACGCAAAGGTGTATGTAAGTTCCATGAACGGTCTGGATGACGCCAAGGGGGCATGCAAAGGGCTTGAAAGCGCCGCCGGTTTTCTCCGCCGCGAACTCGGCAATCATCTTCATTTAAGAAAAGCGCCGGAGCTTACCTTTGTTGCAGACGATTCCATTCAAAAGGGAATGGAGATCTTTGAGAAGTTAAAGGAAAATACACATGAGGATTGACGTTGAAAATTGCGCTCGGCTTCTCAGCGGGCAGGATAATATTCTGATACTGACGCATGCCCACCCGGACGGAGATACGCTCGGCTGTGGCTTTGCGCTCTGCCGTGCGCTTATGAAGCTCGGAAAACGGGTAAAAGTCATCAACGATGATGTTATACCGAAAAAATATGACTATCTGTTTAATGATCTGTGCTTTGAAGAGTTTAAGGAGGATTTTATTGTTGCTGTTGATGTTGCAACGGAAAATCTTTTGGGAGGTCTGCAAAGCGCATATGCAGGTAAGATCGATCTTTGTATAGACCATCATCTGACGAATACGGAATATGCCCGCTTTTTACTGCTGAGGGATGCGCCTGCCGCGTGTGAGATCGTTTATGACGTTATCCATGCATTAGGCGCAGAGATCGATGAAAAGATCGCCTCCTGTCTTTACACCGGTATTTCAACGGATACGGGCTGTTTCAGATACGCTTCTGCTACCGCCCATTCTTACCGTGTTGCCGCAAGGCTTATCGAGCTCGGCGCAGATAACGGAAAAATCAACCGCGCTATGTTTGAAACGAAGTCTAAGACCTATGTCAATCTGGAAAGGCTTGCACTGAATGGTCTGCAGCTTTTCTGTAACGACAGGGTTGCCATTATCACCGTTACGCAGGAGATGTACGCCGCTACCGGCTCAAATGAGCAGGAGACCGAAGCACTGGCGCCGCTCACAAGGCAGATAGAGGGCGTCGAGATCGGTATAACGATCCGTGAAAAGAAGGATAAGACCTGCAAGGCTTCGCTTCGCACTTATGAGAGTGTAAATGCAGCCGAGCTTGCCAAGTTTTTCGGCGGCGGCGGTCATTCACAGGCAGCTGCCTGCAGATTTGACTGTTCGGTTGAGGAGGCAAAGGAGCGCATCATAAAAAAATGCGCAGAGATACTCGGATGAACGGAATTATCTGTATAAATAAAGAAAGCGGCGTTACGTCATTTTCCGTATGCTCGGCTGTCAGAAGGCTCACAGGGGAAAAGAAATGCGGTCATATGGGCACGCTCGATCCGCTCGCAACAGGCGTGCTGCCGGTCATGGTCGGCGGCGCTACCAGATTTCTGGATTTTTATCCGGGCAGCGACAAGGGTTACCGTGCAGAATTTCTTCTCGGAAAAACCACCGATACGCTTGATATTACGGGAACTGTTACCGAAGAACGCAGTGTGACCTGCGGTGCGGATGATGTGGATAAGGTGCTTTCGTTGTTCAGGGGAGTTATAACGCAGCTGCCCCCTATGTATTCGGCTGTTTCAGTGGGCGGAAAAAGGCTCTACGAACTTGCGCGGCAGGGGAAAAGTGCGCAAAGACCTGAAAGGGAAGTTTGTATAAAGCGCCTTGAGCTTGTTTCGGCAAACGAAGCGGAAAATAAATACAGCATCGATGTGTTTTGTTCCAAGGGAACTTATATACGTACACTGATTGACGATATCGGCAAAAAACTCGGCTGCGGCGCAGTTATGACGGCTCTCACAAGAACCGAAGCATACGGTTATAAACTGACGGATTGCATGACTGTGGGGCAGCTTAAAGCTGCTGTTGACAGCAACAAGCCGGCAGATGAGTATCTTGTGCCGGTTGAGTCAGCGCTCTCGTGTTACGATAAAATAACGGTCAGTCAGGCGCAGAGCATTCGCTTTAAAAACGGCGGAGCGCTTGAACTTTTACGTATCAGGAATAAGCTTGAACCCGGCAGACTTTATCGTGTTTACGCACCGTCGGGGGCATTTCTCGGGCTTGGTGAGACAAGCTCGGCAGAGCTTGCAGTAAAGCGGGTTTATGTTGAATAATTAATATGGATTATAAGAAGTTAAATAAAGAATCGGCTATTGCCATCGGTGATTTTGACGGAATGCATCTTGCGCATAAGACCGTTGTTACCGGCGCTGAAAATGTTGCCATATATTGCGTGCACAACAGATTTTCGCTGATGCAGAAAAGTCTTTTTCAAAAGCGCTGGCCAAATGCCGTTTTTGCAGATTTTGAAAAAATTAAAAATATGACCGGCGAACAGTTTATAAATGACATAATTATAGGCGAGTTTGCCGCTAAGATCGTGCTGTGCGGTTTTAATTTCCGTTTCGGAAAAAATGCTTCCTGGTCTGCTCTTGATATGCGCAGATATCTTGAAAAACGCGGTATATGGGTGCGCATACTCGAGGCACAGGATTTTGAGGGAAAGCCAATCAGCTCAACGCGTATCAGAAAAGCCGTAAGCGAGGGCAGAATAAATGCCGCAAATGAAATGCTCGGCTATCATTTCACCTTTGAAGCCCCTGTAATTGAGGGCGATCAGCGAGGCAGAACAATCGGCTTTCCAACCATAAATCAGCATTTGCCGCAGGGGCTGATCGTGCCTCGTTTCGGGGTTTATGAGAGCCGTGTGCTGATCGGCAGCCGGTCTTATAAGGCGTTTACCAATATCGGCAACCGACCCACATGGTATGTTGACGAACCGCTGGCGGAGACGCATATATTCGGCTACAGCGGCGATTTATACGGTCAGGAGGTCGCTGTTGAACTTGTAAATTATCTGCGGCCCGAAAAACTTTTTAAAAACGCTGATGAATTGAAGAAACAACTGGATTATGATAAAAGCAGTATTATTTGATTTTGACGAGACCCTGCAGGATAGAACTTTGGCGTTTGAGCATTATTCGGACGCTTTTATGCAGGAATTTTTCCCGGATTTATCCGATGCGGAAAAAATGCAAAGAAAAAAAGATATGGCTGATACCGGCAACGGCGGCTATGTAAACCGTGTGGAATGGTACGGGCGGCTTATTGATATGTGGTGCTGGAAAGATTCTCCGGGAGCACAAGCGCTTGCTCGTCATTATGACGAAAAGTTCGGCTTTTTCAATGTCGTTTTTGACGACGCGATCCCGCTTTTGACGGAACTCAGAAATCGAGGTATTCAAACAGGTGTTATTACCAACGGTCCGTCCATACTTCAGCACACCAAAATGGATAACAGCGGGCTTTTGCCGTATTGCGATATCCTTGTTGTTTCCGGCGATCTTGAATTCGCCAAGCCGCAGCCGGAGATATTTCTATACACAGCTGAAAAGCTCGGTGTAAAAACCGAAGAATGTATTTATGTGGGTGATCATCCCGTTAATGATATAAAGGGAGCGCTGTCCGCAGGCATGAAAGCCGTAAGGATGAACTGGGGATGGTTCAAGGATCGGGATCTGCGTCGGGATGTTCCTGTTGTAAATAAACTTTACGATGTGATTCATTATGTTTAATGATATTACCCTTTACGAAAAGGCAGTTGAAAAGCTGATAAATAAAGGACTGCATATTTCATTCGCAGAAAGCTGCACGGGCGGTCTGTGCAGCGGTGCGCTCGTAAGCGTGGCAGATGCGTCAAAGGTTCTTGATGTTTCGTTTGTTACGTATGCGAATGAAGCCAAAATGCGTTTTCTCGGTGTGAAAGAGGCAACCATAAATGAATTCGGCGTTGTTTCGGAAGAAGTGGCTGGCGAAATGGCCGCAGGCGTTGCCCGAACCGCTCAAAGTGAAGTCGGCGTAGGAGTTACGGGTGTTGCAGGCCCTTCCGGCGGCACGGCAAAAAAACCGGTCGGCATGGTCTGCTTCGGATTCTGCGTTAACGGCAACGTTAAAACTTACACGCAGTTTTTCGGTGAGATCGGCAGAAACACAGTCAGGCAAAAAAGTGTGAATTTTGTTTTTGAAAAACTGAACGAACTTCTTTAAAACTCTTGACCTGCGCTTCATTTTATTGTATAATTTCAAAGACGCAGTTGAGAACAGCCGTTGAATGCGGGCTTAAATAAAAATCTGCATTGCAATCTTAATATCATCCGCTACTGTGGCTCAGTTGGCAGAGCAGTCATTTGCCGGCGAGACGACCGCTGCCTGCGGCAGAAAAAGGGAGTTGAGCCGGGGAAGAAATAACGAGTAGCGGGAGGAAAGCGAAGCCCTGCCGCGGCGACTATATTTCTGACCGTATATGCGCAGGCCAAAGGCTGTGGTTAAGGATAGGTTTTAAAATCAAAACTAAGGTAAAAAAATAACTATGCTACTGTGGCTCAGTTGGTAGAGCAGCGCATTCGTAATGCGCAGGCCCCTGGATGTATTTAAGGATACATTTTTTTGCTGTGCTGTATCCTATAAAAATTTAATATTCGCTGGTATGGCCCAGTAGGTAGGGCAACTGATTCGTAATCAGTAGGTCAGCGGTTCGAATCCGCTTACCAGCTCCAAAAAAGAGGTTATCTTACGATAACCTCTTTTTTATTAACTAATTACTCTAAAAGTGAGTTGTATTTTCTTCAAATTATTAATGTGTTGTATTAATAATGAGCAGTTTTACTTGAGCTTTTTTCTCATATCAAGAAGCCATTTCTCAATAGATTGAGCTAATATATACTGCTGTTGTAAAACTGCAAATCCAATTTCAGGAACATCTTTGTTATTTTCTTTTAAAGCCAAATTTTCTTCAAGATAAGCTTTCAGTGTTTTCATATTGCTTTCTATATTGTCTAAACATTTAGCTTGCTCATCTTTTGACATACACTCTAAATTTACAATAACAGCGTTTAAATCTAAAAAGATATTTATTGGTTTGTTTGATGTTTCAAGCATCAGCTTTTCAAATTCTTTCTCGCCTGATTTTGTCAAAGAATATACTGCTTTTTCAGGCATTCTTCCTTCTTTTTCAATTCGACTTTTTATATAACCTTTTTGCTCTAATTGAATTACCTTTTTATATATTGATGGTGTGCTGATTTTTACCCATTTTGAAATATTGCGATACTCAACTAACTTTTGCAGGTCATATGCGCTCATAGCTTCTCTTTTTAGCATTCCTAAAACAATAAGATCAATGGTCGCCATAAAAATTCTCCTTTACTATATTGACAACTACTATAAATTATAGTAAAATACCATCCGTGTTGCAACTACTATAATTTATAGTAGTGTAATTGCTATCACTTGCCAAATGAAAGGAGAAAAATTATGAACAGTAAAAACAAAAAAATGGAACTATTGGGCACAGCTCCAATACCGAAAGCTTTATTAGCTATGGGTATTCCTACAATGATTGGTATGCTCATAAACGCACTTTACAATCTTGTGGACGCTTATTTTGTCGGCGGATTAGGAGAAAGTCAAATGGGTGCTATTTCGGTTGTATATCCGCTTGGTCAGATCATTGTAGGCTTAGGATTGCTATTCGGAAATGGCGCTGCATCTTATATTTCAAGATTATTAGGTCAGAATAACAAGGAGCAGGCTGACAAGGTAGCAAGTACTGCATTATACAGCAGTCTTACAGTAGGTGCTGTTATCATTATTATTTCTGTAATCTTTTTAAAACCGATCTTAACTCTTTTAGGCGCAACTGAAAGTATATTACCTTATGCGGTTGCATATGCCGGTATATATATCGTATCCTGTATATTCAATGTTTTTAATGTTACAATGAACAATATTGTAACAAGTGAAGGTGCTGCCAAGACTACGATGTGTGCACTCTTGATAGGTGCAGTGTTAAATATAGGCTTAGATCCGCTGTTTATCTATACATTGAATTTGGGTGTTGCCGGTGCTGCTGTAGCTACAGCAATTTCACAGGTAGTCTCAACATGTGTTTATCTATTTTATATTATAAGAAGGAAAAGTGCATTTCAGTTTAAAATCAAAGACTGTTCTTTTACAAAAGAAGTGCTTTCTGAAATCTTTAAAATAGGCGTACCGACACTTGTGTTCCAATTACTGACAAGTCTTTCAATTTCTTTAATTAATAATGCTGCTGGCAACTACAGCGATGCTGCCATTGCAGGTATGGGAGTTGTAACCCGTCTAATTTCTATGGGCAGCTTAACTGTGTTCGGTTTTATAAAAGGCTTTCAGCCAATTGCAGGATACAGCTACGGTGCGAAAAATTTTGATAGATTGCGCAAAGCAATAAAAATATCAATATTGTGGTCAACTGTTTTCTGTGTTGTTGCGGGACTTATTTTTACGCTGTTTTCTCAGTCTATTGTTTCACAATTTACCACTGGCAATGAGGAAATGATAAGAACAGGTGCCAGCTCATTAAGAGCAAACGGTATTACCTTTATGTTATTTGGATTTTATACGGTGTATTCATCTTTGTTCCTTGCACTTGGCAAAGGAAAGGAAGGCTTTATACTCGGAGCCTGTCGTCAGGGAATTTGTTTTATCCCGATAATATTAATTTTGCCTCTTATATGGGGATTGAACGGAATAATGTTTGCACAGCCGATTGCAGATGTTCTCTCAGTAATTGTAACAGTATTTATGGCTGTACCTTTACATAAAAATCTAAATGATACAGAGAGAAAATTAAAAGAAAGAACTTCATAAGAAAATAATTAATTGAAAAAATGATAAAGTAAAGCCGATGAACAGTGAGCTATTCACATATTCATCGGCTTTGATTATGTTTCTTTTACAATTATAAATATTTACTCGCTTCTTTAATACTCAATTTATCCATTGAATTTCTGTGTTTTTCAACGAAATTTCTAACCCATTGGGGATTGGTCTTAGAATAATCTCTTAAACTCCAGCCTATTGCTTTATTGATAAAAAACTCTGTGCTGCCGAAATTATTTATCAATATTTTTTCAAGTAATTGTGTATTTGTTTTTTCCTTTCTGCAAAGCTGGTGGTCAATAGCAATTCGTCGTATCCAAAAGTCTTCATCTGTTGACCACTCAAGCATAAGATCATTTATCCTACTATCTGCAAAAGCTATATTTCCAATTATCCTGTCAAATCCATCAATGGTATCCCACCATTGTTTTGTTTTTATATATTGTTTTATATGCGGCACATCTTCATATTTTAAAAAATCTTGCATTGTTACAAGGTAATCAATTACAAGGTATTGAAATTCTCTGTGTTTATCATTATAACATTTATCTAGAAAACTCCAATCTACAATTTTTTTCTCCTTTTCACTTTTCAGAAAATCTTTATAAATGGCTCGTCGTTTTGGAGTAGGCAATCCATAAAACGAAAATAAGTTTTTCATATATGCTGACATTTTATCTGCATTTTTTTCATCTTTATTTTCTTCAAACTGAATTTTAATTTTTATATACATATCCATAGCTTTTACCTCGGCAAAATTTGCATATTTTATAATTACCTAAATCAGAAGCGTTTACTGCGATTAATTTGAAAATTTATATATTGCTTTCTAACATTAAATAATGGTATCTTAACTTATTATTATGTTGACATGGTGCAACGCACAAGAAATATATCTAGTTGATTTTTTTATATAAACACTATCTTCCTCTGTGCTTTGATTTTTTCTTGTTTTGTCTCAATAGATATTGGCGTTCTTTTTCGGTTTCTTTTTTTTCTTTGCTTTGAGCCCTTTTATCTATTTTATTTAGATCATGTTGAAGTTTTAATGCTTGCTGTGCCTTTGTACCGATACCTTTGTTTTTTAATTGGCTATTAATTTCCCGTTGCATACGTTTTGGGTTGATTTTACGCTCTTCAACAACATCTGTTTTTATGGGCTGACTAAATTTCAATCTGTCCCAGTTTTTAAGCAGAAAACTATATACCTCATAGCTTTTTGGTTCAGAACCAAAAGTGATTTTGCACACTTCATATTTTCCATTATCTATTCGCTCATATAAACCTATCCAAAAAGGATTCTCAAACAAAATGGTTATTCTGCTTATAACAATTGAAGGTTTACTCTTCTCTAAATTGTTTTTCAAAATTATCAATCCACTCTAATAGTGCATTATAAAGAAGTTGCTGTTGATCGAAAATCGTCTTACCGACAAGCGGCAGAACAGAATAATATTCAGCAGCACATTCATCATTGATTTGTTTGGAAGATGTTATGCTATTTTGTAATTGCTTCACTAATTCCATAGCTTTTGACTTATCTATTTTATTCAAGTTTGTAATTACAACATTAAAATCAAACAATAAAGGAACCGTTTGATTAGCTTTGTCCTGCATAAGTTGTTCAAAATAAGCCTTTCCTTTATCTGTAATTGCGTATATTGCTTTTTCAGAAAACCTTTCGCCTTTAACAGTGTCACTGTGAAGATAGCCTTTTTCATTAAGCTGAATTACCTTTCTGTAAATAGACGGAACACTTATTTTAGTCCACATCGAAAGGTGATGATACTCCACATCTTTTTGAATATCATAAGCACTTTGAGGTTTTTCCAAAACCATACCAAGTATTACTAAATCTATTGATGACATAAATACACCTCTAACATTACTATTAACAATAGTACTATTAATGATAGTAAAAGTCAATACTTTATTCAAAAAAGCCACTGATTTGCTATGCTACAACAAATCAGCGGCTTTATATTTTTATTTTAAGCATATTAGTTTTTTCTAAATCAATTAATTATTACTAAATTCATGGCTCACAATATTATCAAAATTATTATTGAGAACATAATATACTTTGTTTTCTTTTACAGAGTAGACAAATGATACTCGTGTAGCCCATAACCCTTCTTGCTTTACAGCGTTTAATATGTGAAACGCTTCTGTAACGGAAAAATTATCGTTGCATTTTTCAATCAACTGGTTTGCTCTTTCATATCTATCGTCACCGGATACGATATAATGTCTGGTGGTTTCAGGTCTTAATACTGAATAATTTGTTATTAGTGAATGCTTAGTGTGCTCTAATCTGTAACCTATTCCGGGTTCAATAATAAGCACTCTCCCTTGAATATCTGACAGCATAGCCTGCATGGTTGCGTCAGGGGCATAAACTATTTTCTTGGTACTTACTATGTCAACAGCATCATCAAAGCTAACTAAACCTTTAATAAAATTTTCGGTTAACTGAGAGATTGTATAACAATTCTCATTTACAATGAACTTTCCGTTTTCATTTCCGTTCACATAAAGCAAAGTTCCGACATTTCCGTTCCTGTTTACTCCGTGAAAAGAGTGATATTGCTTGTCAGGCATTTTTATTCCGATAAAAAATCTGTTTTCTTCTTTTATGACTTTGTGTTTCCATACAGATAGATCAATATCAAAATTAAATCCAACAATTGTATCATTTCCATTGTATACAAATCTTGTACACATATTTATTCCTCCGTAAATTCTGAAATTTGTCCTTTTTGTATTCTTTGAATATTAGCTGCAATTCGTTCTTCAGGCCAGTCCCACCATTTCAAATTTAGCAGGGATTTAATTGTTTTTTTATCAAAGCGTTTTCTTATTGCTTTTGCCGGTATACCTCCTACAATTGTATAAGGCGGTACATCTTTTGTTACAACAGCCCTAGCTCCGATTATTGCACCGTCACCGATAGTAACTCCTGAGAGAATAATTGAGTCATAGCCAATCCATACATCATTTCCGATTATAATATTTCCTTTATTATCCCATGCTTTTGCAACATTTTTCTTTTCAAGCTCCCACTCTTCAAAGAACAAAGGAAAAGTATAAGTCGATAATGATGTAAGCGTATGGTTGGCGCTGTTAAAAAGAAACTTTGCTCCGCAGGCAATAGAACAAAACTTCCCGATAATGAGTTTGTCACAATTGATGGGATAATGATATAGGACATTGTTTTTCTCAAAATCGCGCGGGTCATTAACAAAGTCATTATAGATTGTATAATCGCCAACTTCGATATTTAAGTCTGTAATAACATTCTTTAGGTATACTGTTTCGGTATCACCAGTACGTGGATAGATTTTTCTATTATCAGGCATTTATTTTCCTCCTGTCTGTTTATTAATGCAGTTTAATTTTACAAACGAAAAGTGACCATATCAATACACCAAATAATACAGAAACGAACTATATAAAAGGAGAGCTGCCGTAACAGCAGCTCTCCAAATTTATTTTTTGTATATTATTTTTCTGATGGCATAAATAGAAAGATAGTATCTGTCAGCAAGTTCTTCTATCGAGGCACCGTTGCGGTACTTAGAAATGATAATAGAATTGCGTTTTGATAACTCTTTTCTGTAGCCGGATAATTCTCCCCAAGATTTATGTTGCTCGTTTTTCGCAGGAACATATACGTAACCTGCCTGCACATATTCTTGCAGTTCCTTAATCAACTTGTCGGGCAGAATTTCTTTTGCATTAATATATTTCATTTGCAGGCTTTCTCCTTGATTAATATAGTCAAGTGGCAAAGCCAGCATTATCTATATTAGCGACAGATTATCTCTCCACGCAATTGTCGCTTATACTGGCTTTGCGTGGAGTAAAGCATCGTTTTTTCTCTTTTTATTTTCACACATATATATCACCTTCATTTGTTCATCTTTGATTTCAGTGTATCACAAACACATGTTCAAATCAACTCATGATATTATGTCAAAAATATAATGATTAATGACGGTTGTATTTTTAAGGTAATTGTATAATGTTATTTTTAAACGCTCCAAAGTTAACGATTCAAATTAGCTTACCAGCTCTAAAAAAGAGGTTATCCTAAAGATGACCTCTTTTTTTACTGGATATGCACTGTTACTAGATAAATCATTTTAGAATCTTCTCCATATATCCGCAAGTGAAAGAAAAGAAATCGTACTTTTGGGTATAAACAGGCGTAAAACCAAACTTCATGTACCATTCCTTTAACTTTTTATTTTCTTCAACAATACTGATTCTAATCTTGTCAGCTTTTAATGAATGTGCAATTTCAAAACAATGCTCAAGCAATTTCTTTCCTATTCCTTTATGCCTATACTCTGGCAAAACACAAAGGTTATTAAGTTCACAAACATTATCGTTAATTTCGATAGCATAAAAGCCTACTATTTTATCATTATCGAAATATGAAAACATTTTTCTACCGTTGTCATATTGCTCTGTTAATTTTTCTTCTGTTGTAGCATAAGCAACATATCTCGGAGCGTTCTCTTCAGTGATATTAAATTCATTTGCAACAGTTTTAAAACTTTCTCTGATAACTTTTGCACCCTCGACTAAATCATTTTTTGAAATTTCTTTAATCATTGTTCAATCCCACTTGTTACTGTTCAAAATCCAAACATCCATTTCGCTTTCGCTTGGTTTTTCAAATTTAGACAACAGTTTATCCATTAAACCTTGGTCTAAATAAAAGTCTGAACCACTGTTTTCTTCTTTGATTTTATTATTTCTTTTTTCAATTAACTGATGCCATCTCTCATCATCAATATCAATATAATGCCACTCGACATCAATACCTTGTTCAGAGAAAAAATCAGTAATTTCACGGCGTTCTTGTTTAGTCCAAAAGCCCCAGTCTAAAATAACATTACATCCTGCTTTGACAATTTCAACAGCTTTTTTAGCAAGATAATTATTTACTCTCTTTGCAAAAATGTTGTAAAATTCACCTTGCTCATTATTTATTAAATCAAAAGTTGCTTCGTCTGTTGACAATATAACAGCATTAATTTTTTCTTTAAGTTGTTTTGCATAGTAGGATTTCCCACTGCAAATCTTACCGCAAACTGCAATTACTTTAGCCATAAATACATCCTGTTAATTATTTCAAATAATTATTTTTAATAAGCCAGTCTAATATTACTTTTGCTCTGCTTTCGAGAGTCGGCAATTCATCCTTTGAAAAATAATCAAGTTTGAAACTCTCACCGTCTGTAATTTTCAAATCGCCTGATATATCATTTGCCAAATACAACACAACAACTGAATAGAGTTCATCTTCATTAGGATATTTGAAATAAAACTCTTCACCAGAAAACACGTTCAGCAAAGTAAAAGATTTTGCGTCCAAATTTGTTTCTTCCTTTAATTCTCTTACTGCTGTTTCTTCTAAAGTTTCTCCTAACTCCATTGATCCACCGGGTATACCCCAAGTATTTGTATCAGACCTTAAATTCAACAGGATTTTATTGTTTTTCATAACAACTACTGTTGCACCCGCCGATAACATAGGTGCGTGACCGATATACTTTCTCATTTTTGAAATATAACTCATAAAATTTCCTCATAATCGATAATCGTCAATATTCATTTTAACTAACGGCGAATTTTTAAGATTAAAGTGATGTTTCATATTTATCCAATTCTTTCAGAAGTTTATTTTTCATTTCTTCAAGTTCATCATTGTTTGGAATATTATCATCATTCCACATTATTTCCTGTGGCAGCCACCAAACAGGACCTTTGCCGTCGTTTCCGTAGTCTCCTAAATCGCCTTTTACTCTGGGAAACAAGTGCCAATGCAAATGATTATCACCGTTACCAAGACACTCGTAATTCATTTTGTCACAATCAAAAGCTGTAGCAACAGCTTTTGAAACAATAACCATTTCTTTCATAAACTTGGATAGAAACTCATCATTCAACTGATACAGTTCCGTTGCGTGCCTTTTACACATAAAAATTGTGTAACCGTAAAAATGCTGATTCCAACCAAGCACAACAATTCCTGTTTCAAGTTCTTTTACGAAAAATGAGTTTTCTCCTTTTAATGATTTTTCGATAATATTACAAATATCACACATAACTACACCTCAATTTCTAATGCTATTTCAGCACTTGGAATACTTGGATACTTTTCTTTGTTCGAATATTTTGTTTTATTGGCAATAAATTTAATTATGTTAATAACACCACCGTGAGTAACAAGTAAAACATTTTTATCATAATCCACAAGTTCTTTTATGAATTTCTCCCAAGCCTTACTCACTCTTTCATAAAACTCTTTTGGACTTTCTCCATTTGGATAATGTTCATCCCATTCAAGATTTCGCCAATACATATTAGGATAATTTTTTTCAGCTATATAATTATCCATTCCGGCAAGTACACCATTATTTACTTCCCTGAATTCAGGCATTAATTCAACAGAAAGATTTAGCTTCTCTGCAATAATAGTTGCCGTCTGTTTTGCTCTCGCAATATCACTTGAATAGATTTTGCCAATATTGTAATGTTCAAAATTGTTAGAAAGATTATTTGCTAAATCTATTGACTGCTGTATTCCTAATTCTGTTAATGGACAATCACTCCAACCGCCTCGAACCGAGTCATCATCTTGCCCATGCCTTATAAGATAACATATCATTTTATATCTCCAAATGTTTTATAATTACATATTATCATAACTTAGTGCTAAATTCCATAATAATTGAAAAACCTGCTGCAATTATAAAAGTTAATTGTAGCAGGTTAATTAGCAATAATTGAATTTACTTTGCCCAAGATGCATTAGGTAAATATTCTTCAAGAATACCTCTTTTCAAGCCGTATTCTTTTGCTTCTTCATATTGTTCAGGATAGTCATGGTCGACTTCAAATATCTTGTCATTGAAAATTATGTAGTGATAATCATAGTTTTTCAAATCTATATACCAGATAGGCTCATCAACCATTGATTTTTTCAGTTTCGGCAGAATTTCTTCAACCTTGCTGTCTTCTATCTCAACAATATAACTGACACCATCATTTTCTCTTGTTTCAAGTATATTAAATTCATCAAGTATGGTTTTATCTTTCAAGCTTTCTTCAATTATGCAACCAGTATATGTACCCATATTATTCTCTCTTTTCCTCTCTATCTTCTTAATAAAAAGTCTTTTTAACTTTTTATAATACTTTACACTTATGTCAACATAAAACACATGTGTTAACCTAAATTAATACTATTTAATTTTATTCGTTGCTGCCAAACTAATCTAAATTAAACATTTATTTTTCAATATATCATCTTTAAATATATCAATAAATTGCTTACCGAAATCAGTTATGTAATAATCAAAATCTGATTTGCTTTTTTGTGTATCAGCAGAACCAGCTTCATGCCAAATAATATTAGTTTGCTGTTCAACAAAACCAACAGATAATAATCTCAACACAGAAGCGATGGAAACTTTATTTTCTTTAATTATTACTCCTCCATGATAGTAAAACTCACATAAAGAATTTAAATCAGATACAAAAAGTCTATCAATTATTTCTGACATTTCAGCGAATGTATTCCAAGAAATTTTTGTATCAAGGAATGCTAGATATAGTTTTGCTAATAATTTCGGCTTCTTATTATCAATGTACCTGTCGATTAGTATTAATACATACTCTAACTCTTTATTACGCCTTTTACAATCAGACATTAATTTATCCTTATATTTTGCTTCTATTTCTTCGTCTGCAGTACTATTTATGATTTCATCTATGAAAATGCTAAGTTTTTTTAAATAATGACGTGCACATATACTATTGCCAATCTTATACAGTGAAATTACAGTAGAAACAAAAGGAATATCTTTTAATAAACCATCGTCTAAAATTGTATCTAATCCCAATTCCACTGCATCACTGGCAATAGTAACTAACTTACTATTAATTGAATCCCTAAAAGCTATAGATAAATCTTGTTTGTTTTTGTTCATATTGTGCTCCTTTATTTACATTGACTTAACTTAATATTATCATAGTTAAATTTAAAAATCCATAATAACAAAACAAATCCTCTTCAACAAATGTAGATTGAAGAGGATTTGTTTAAATTATTATTTTTTAATAGGTATCCAAATATAACTTTTATAATTTTCTGAATTCATATTACCTTTTGGATAAACTTCAATATCCATTTCATAAGTAGGCTTATATTCAGATGTAGGAAAGAATTCCGAGCAAATTTTATGCCAGGTTTCCTGCATGGCATTTGGCATCGCACCGTTACATTCAAATATTATCCACGTTCTTGAGGGTATTGTATTCAATCTATATCCGTCAGGCACTTTAATATCTTTTCTGCACTTGCCGCCGATGCCATAATCAAATGTTTTAGCATCGGTTGGAATATTGCCATAACAAATTCCTAAAACATCTTCTGATTCATAAAGTGAATCAATAATTGTTTTAATTGTTCCGTCATTATGTGAGCGTGTCCAAAATTCAGGAATTGTATTCTTGTTAACTTCGTCAACAATGGAGTGCTTTTCTACTTTTTCAAGCACAGTAAAAGCACTCTTCTCTTCAATAGAATAATTCATAACATTACCACCCTTTAATATTAAATTTACAGAGAGTCGAGAGAAATGATTAAGCTTTGCGCCATCTGATTTTGCTTGTGATGGGGTTATATTATGAAATTTCTGAAATGCTCTTGCAAAACTTTCGGGGCTTTCATATCCATACTTAAACGCTACATCAATAACCTTGCATTTATTCTTTTGCAAATCTATTCCTGCAAGTGTGAGTCTACGATATCGAATATAATCACCCAATGTGTAACCGCATAGAACAGTAAAAATACGCTGAAAATAGAAATTTGACATACATGCTCTCTTGGCAATTTCGTTATAATCAACATTTTCTGTTAGATGCTCTTCTATACAGTCAATTGCATCTTGAAATTCCTTCGCCCAATTCATTTTATCAACCTCCTGTAACTAAATCATAAAGGTTTATTAATATAAAATCCTAACATGTATTGTACTTTCTTGCAAGGAACAATATCAAATCAGAAAATGTTTTTGACCAAAAACTGTGTTATTATATGTTCATACAGGTGGCATGCCTTTGAATTCCATTAATGTTCCGCCTAAATCAAAAACAACTACCATATTCTTTAAACATCTCACAAAATTTCGAATTAGATTTTTCAGTGAATTCTTTTGGTGTAGAAACACGGCTTTTTAATCCTGTATTTTTATAAGTCGCAACCCATAACAAATATGGATACAATGGCAACTCGTCCTTAACTTTCATATGTATACCATCCCTTATCAGCAATCCGTCTTCTGCTATTTTTCTTGCATCAAAATAAAGTCTTGCCCCGGTTATGTATGGAGTATTCACATCCATAGAAATCTTATTATTTTCTTTAGATGCAACAACTATTTCTCCTGAAACATTTCCATTTGAAAACATTATATAATCTTGAAATTCATTAGGATCACCAAGTAATTTTCCTATAGGTTCACTGAAATTGTTACAAATAGAATTGAAACTTTTTAACAAATTATCGTTTTTGATTAAACACCAATTATCATAAGTCGTACTATGAACAAGGACTTTAGATTCATATTTTCTCAAAAAACAATCTTGACAATTATGATGTCTATACATAAATAAACTTTGCTTATATTCATCACGATTCATAACAAGAATTATATTCTTTTCTTTGTTAAAATCTATAAAATCTCCTAAAGACATTTGCCAATTGCTACTATACTTACTTGCTCTTATACAATAAATTGATCCGTTGACCTTACCGCAAAAGAACTCGTAATCATGAGAATCGGTTAGTTCATACATAAGCCAATTATCATTGTACGGCTCATTTGTAAAAGGATTTTTTTCTGTTAATTTAAAATCATTATCAGCAAAATACAACATCAATCTAATCCTTTCTTGTACTAAATTTGATTATACAATAATTTGGGTCAAAGCTCAATAAAAGTAAAGGAAATTGATAAAGGGCAGGATAAACCTGCCCTTTATTTATACTGTATATGATTTCATTATATTTAAAATAGAATTCTCATATATATTTCCATTAATCACATCACCGTTAGAAGAAAAACTAACTGTTTTCATATCCTTTTGATTTTCGATATACGGATTATTGTACTCTATATCTTCTTTGAAATATTTCCCCAAATACTTTAAAGCATTGCCACTGGGGAAAATAACATTACCGCTTGATTTCTCAATTCCAATGGCATCAAACTCTTTTAAAATTTTTCTTGTCTGCAAATTGTACTTGTTATCATCGTCCATGCTGACAAGCCAAGCGGGATGGGTGTAAATAGATATTCTTTCATCAAGTACAGCTTGCGCAAATACCTTAACATATTCAATAGGAATTGTTTCCTGATGAAAAGCGTCAACTGAAAGCATAACACTATTTACCCCGCTTTCAGCAAGCATGTGTGTAACATTTTTAATCCTGTTAATATCTTTGCTGAAATATCCGTTTGTAATCAATTCTCTATTAGGGATATTCATTTCTTTCGCAGCAGAATGAATTTTACAAACTGTTTTAGGATACAACAACGGCTCGCCGCCAAAAGTCATAAGTGAATTGATTTTATAAAGCTTGCAAATATCGTAAACTGCTTTTTCAACTATTTCTCCGTCGATATATTCATTAGAAATATGATTGCCTTGTGAGCAATGTTTGCACTTTCCTGTGCAAGCCATAGTAACTACAAATTCTATTCTATTTATGTTTTTCAAATATTTATTCATTAATAACTACTCCTTAATATTGTAAATTCACTAATATAAGGCGCAATTATCGACAACAATTAAATACTTTTAACTCGATACAATCTGTTGTCATTTAATTGCAGCGAGCAAATACCTTGAAAAAATAACATAATGTTTTTCCTCTTTAACACAATTTAATTAGTAAAATAATTATCTATATTTTTCAAAAACATATTTATACATTGATTCTGTTTTTTTAAACAAATCATATGTTCTCAACTCATCATAATGTAGTCTATTAGCAATTTCTTGAAATCTTATTTCTCTTTCATTGTCATCTGGTATATAAGAAAAATCCAAATAACACTGGTGACACCAATAATTTCTAATCTTTCTTATATCATCTATAGTTTTATATTCTTCTTCTGTAAACTCAGGTAAATTATCACTGTAATCCAAATCTTTTAGTTTTCTTGCAATAACACCTAAATTGCTGTTTTTTAGATCATTAAAATTATCATTAAAATCGCCATTTTTCATTGCGGCATAAATTCTTTTTAAATTAAATTCCGTGCATTGAACTTGTTGAATCAACTCACTATGAATCATTTTAAAAGTATCTCTGTTCACTCTTAACCTCCATCGCTTTCATACTAAAAAATAACAAAAGTCTGTTCCATTTTCAACCATTGAAACTTCTAATAACTTATACCATATAAAATCTTTCTAAACTTACTTGTGATAATGCCAATCAAAATATAGAGAAGAATGCTAAATATAATAACTAAAGTAATTGATAAAGCAGAAAAATTCAAATGAGCAACTATAAATATATTAAATGTGTGAAAACAGTAAAAAAACAAAAATAGAATACTTCCAAATAGTGCTTTTCTTTCAACTCTATTATAATAAAAACCGACAACGAAAAAAGTAAATTTTCCTAAAAGTGGTTCAATTAAAAAATTTATGACTTCAGGGATAATAGGAATCTCTATACCACTTATTTCTATTGTTTGACCTCGCAAACTATCAAAAGGATTTGGTATTAAAAAATTTCTCACGATAGCGCTTATAATGGCAAATACTTCGTAAATACAAATCATCTCCTTGTTTTAATTATTTATTTTTTACATTATAATTCTACAAAATTAAACATTCAATCAATTTAACAGAATGTTTACCAATAGTCCACAATTCAGTACTGATAACGCACTTATAAAAGTAGGATTTACTAATTAAATAATTTATGGTAACATAAAATTGCGGAAGTTTATGCTTAATAGGTATTATGATACATAGTTATTTAGGTTGATTTTTTTTGTATTTATAATTACCATATTCTGATATGGACATTGAATATATTGTTATTTGTTAGGAGTTGAAATAATGAAAATAGATATCGGAAAGAATTTTCCGCAATATTTTAATCCTGCCTATCCTGAGGAATTTGAATTATTTTCTCACTTTGAAGTAACGGCGGGAATACCAACTGTTTTGTTTGCCATTACGACTTGGAAAGAAAACGGTAAACCAAATGTGTGCTTTCATTCGTGGAGTTGCTTTCACGGAGATAAGACTTCATTCTTTGCTGTGATGGGCAACTTATATCAGCATACCCATACCTACGCCAATATACAAAGGGAAAAATGCTTTTGCATTAACTTTCTTCCAATAAGTTATTATGACAAGTTGGTAAACACCATTCATCAAAACGAACTGAATGAGGACGAATTTGCGGCAGGAGGTTTTACTGTTTTCAATGCCAAAACCATACACGCACCTGCGATAAACGAAGCGTTTCTTTGTATGGAATGCACATTGAAAGAGGTGCAGGATTTAAGCGGTTCGGGCATTACGGCTATGGTGATCGGACAGGTTCAGCACATTTGGGTGGACGAAGCGTACGCACAAGGGTATGAGAAACGATATGGTAAGGACGGATTTATGATGTTGATACCTGCGCCGCAAGACCTGATTACCGGAGAACCAAATCAATCGGCGATTGCCACCGTGCATATTGAGAAATACGACTGATTTAAGGAGAAAACAAAAATGGCAACTTCAAATATAAAAGAATTGATTCCGAGTGAGGTTTGCAAAGTATGGGAGCTGGTTTTGGGCATTGAGAATTACAGTGTTTGGAGAAGTGACCTTAGTAAAACAGAAATTATAAGCGATAAGAAGTTTATTGAATATACCAAAGAGGGATACCCTACGACCTTTACCGTGACTCTTGTTGAACCATACAGACGATGGGAGTTTGATATGGAAAACAGTAATATGAAAGGTCATTGGATTGGCGTTTTTACGGATAAAGGCAATGAAACAGAGATCGATTTTACGGAGTGCGTGGAAGCAAAAAAGTGGTTCATGAAACCCTTTGTAAAGTTATATCTGAGAAAGCAACAGGCACAGTTTGTTGCGGATATAAAGAGAGCATTAGGAGGTAAATAAACTATGAAAGATTTGATAAGATATTGCGGACTGGATTGTGAAAAATGCGACGCATATCTTGCGACAATTAACAACGATCAAGCCTTGCGTGAGAAAACAGCAAAGCTATGGGCAGAGTTAAATAACGCCCCTATTCTGCCTGAACATATTAACTGTGAAGGCTGCCGTATGAATGGAGTAAAAACGGTATTTTGCGATAGTCTGTGCGGGGTTCGGAAATGTGCGTTAAATAAAGGTGTTTCCACCTGCGGTGACTGTTCTGAATTAGAAAATTGCCCGACTGTTGGGGCAATCCTCAAAAATAATTCGGCTGCTTTGGAAATTTTGAAAGGATAGAATACATAGAGTAACAAATAAAAATTAAAGAGGTATGGAAATTATGGGAAAAGAGAAAATCAGGTTTATATGTTTTTTACTTGCTTCAATATGTTTTTTTATAGTGTCAATAATTAATTTTGTTGATAAGAATACTGCTCCGGCAATAACATTCTTATTATTAGGTATTTCATTTTTACTTTTATCAACTACACATTTGAAAAAAGATAAATAATCACAACACCAATTTTGCAGGAAATGCAATGCTTGAAAATGCCCCTACTCAATCAACTATGACGGAATTGCTTGGACAATCTATGTTTGAAGTGTGGCAGGAGTTGTGTTCGGCGATTGATGAAAAATATGATATGGAAAAGCTATAGAACACAGGCGGTAAAAATTGGACTTACGAATACAAGTACCGCATAGGCGGTAAAACGCTTTGTAGCCTGTACGCAAAAATAATTGTGTTGGCTTTATGATTATCTTTGGAAAAGATGAAAGAGCAAAATTTGAAGATATAAGGGATAGGCTTTCCGACTCTGTTTGTAGACAATATGATGAAGCAACAACTTATCGTGACGGAAAATGGGTAATGTTTGAGCCGACTAATACTAAGCAATTCAGTGACTATATGATATTATTAGCCATTAAGAGAAAACCAAATCGGAAATAACAATATTGTTTCTAAAAAACAAAAAATTATTGTGTATAAGGAATTAACAATATGGACTGCATAATAAGAGAAATGCAAAAAGATGAATATTGCCTATTAAGTGACTTTTTGTACGAAGCAATTTATATTCCGGATGGTATGGCTGCGCCGCCTAAATCAGTGATAACTTGTCCTGAATTGCAAGTATACATTGCAGACTTTGGAAACAGCATACACGATAAAGCTCTGGTTGCAGAAGTTGACGGAAATATTGTAGGAGCAATATGGGCAAGAATTATGAATGATTACGGACATATTGATAAGAATACCCCATCGCTTGCAATGTCTGTCCTTAAAGGATACAGAGAAATGGGAATCGGGACTTCATTGCTAACGCAAATGTTGTCAACGGAAAAAGCCGCTGGTTATGCAAAACTTTCTTTGTCTGTTCAAAAGGACAATTATGCAGTGAGGATGTATAAAAAGGCAGGCTTTAATACGGTTGACGAAAACAACGAAGAATACATTATGGTAATCGACCTAAATAAAATCAATTAAGAATTTGGAGGTTATAATGCCTAAAGAAGTAGAACCTAAAGATACTACACGAGCTACGGCGTATGAGTTTTGGATGAAAGCACCCAATCCAATGGTGACTTTTTTTAAGACTTTTGATGTTACTAATCTGATAAAGGTTAGTCGAAAAAGAAATCTGAAATTTAATATGTTGCTTGATTATTGTATAGGCAGAGCCGCTGTTAATATAAAAGAGTTTTATATACTTCCTGTCAGCGACAAACTTATACAGTATGATACAATAGCGGTAAATACCATTGTGAAAAATAAAGATGGAGAAGTTAGTTCCTGCGATGTTTTATATGATGACGATTTAAATAAATTCAACGAGCAATATCTGAAATACACTTCTAAGGTTGCAGAAAGCTGTAAGGATAGGGACTTATCCGAAAACAGTATGGTAATCGGTACATCTGCTATCATAGATACAGAAATTGACGGTGCCGTTGGTATGAACAGCGGCATTTTTAATAATCCGTTTATTATTTGGGGCAGATACAAAAAGAAATGGTTTCGGTATTATTTAACACTTTCTTTTCAGTTCCATCATACGCAGATGGATGGTGCTCACGCTGGTGCTTTTTTAGCTAACCTGCAAAATGAAATTAATGATATATCAAAACGATAAATTGAAAACCATACTAGACTATCTTATTCTATATATTGATTAAGATTGGGTACATAATGTATAAAAAATATTTGAAGCGGCTGGACTTAAAAACTCCTTTGTGGTATAAGTGTGTACTGCAAAGGAGTTGATTTTATGTCAATGCTTAAAGAGTTATGGTATGGAAATATAAATCCGAGTGAAGATAAAGAAGTATCTAATGAAGAAAAGAAATTAGTCGAACTAATGGCAAGGCATCAGGAGTATTTAACATTAACACTTAAGGATAAAGAACTTGATACGTTCAAGAAATATGTTGAATGTGCTGACGAATACACTTCCTTTCTTGAATGTCAAGCGTTTGAAATTGGATTTAAGTTAGCGGTTAGGTTGCTAAACGAATAAAAAATTAATCAAATAAAATTTATATAAATAGCAGTTTCTCTTAATTGAGAAACTGCTATTTTTTTGTTTAAAAATTGTTGTACAAAGTGCTGAAAATAAAAAAGATGTATCTTTGGAAGATACATAATTAATGGATAAAAAGTGTTGGTTTGTGTCAATGAGGTTTAATGAATAGTTATGGCTAAACAAGGTTATTAATTTAACTACTACATATTGTTTGTGCAGGTTGATTAGTAATACCTTAAATGTATCTTCTGAAGATGCACATAAGGTTAAAAAATCTGTTATCTTTTTTGTGATAAAAAAATTTGGCTCAAAAGTGTTTGCTTAACGGCTAAATATATGGAGGGCGTATGTAAATATTTTGTAAATAAAACTGAAACGCCCTCATTTTTTGCCGTTTTCGAGGCTATATAGTGAAGGGGCTTTTAAAAAAGTTTGGCTCAAAAGGTTAAAAAAGTGTGCAAGGGTAAGTGAGGAGGTGATTTTATGAATAAGCAAAAAGGCAATTTCTTTCTTCTGCCAAATAAAATTTTTGACGAAGGCTTAACTCCTATGGAGTTTGTGGTGTACAGCTTTCTGACAAGCATAGGTGATGCTAAAGGAAAAAGTTTTTATTCCGTTCCGAACATTGCAAAGTACTGCGGTATGTGTGAGAACTCCTGCCGTAAAGCAATCAGAGATCTTGAGGAAAAAGGCTATGTTGATGTTTCGGAAAGGTATTTTGCACATTCAAGACAAAGCAATGTGTATACGGTACACAAAATATGAACCACCGCCGGTTCAGCAAACGGTGACAAACAATCTGAAAGGCTTTGGGTAAAAGCAAGTAAACAAATCGGAATAAATATAAAAATCGGTTTTTCGGCGTTTGTGACGGTAATTTAAAAGAATAATGAATAAAGGTGCTTTGCACCGCACTACATCAGTCAGCAACGCTGACTGTTAGGCGAGTTTCGTCTTTGTATTACGCCACGGCGCAAAACAAAGACAAGCGGGAGACCCGCACCCCAAATTTTGAAATCAGGAGGTAAAAAATCATAGATAATAACAGAACAGAAATTTTAAATTTCAGGGTAACAAAAATGGAAAAAGAATTGATAGAGATGTATGCAAGCACCAACAAAACCCACACGCACAATCATCTTAAAATCGACAGTGCGAACTTTAAAAGCAGAAGAAAATTATTATTTCGGTTGGTAATTCAGGAGGTTTACATATGAACACAGACAAAATGATAGAAACCGGATGCATCCCGTTAAATGAAAACGGCTCATTTGTTTACGGCTACAAAGACAGAAATATAAACTACTGTGTAGTCAGCCGTTATAAAAACATCGGCAGTATTGAAAATTGCCTTGCCCATATGATGAAAGATGAATTGTCAAATATTGCTCAAAAGTCCGAGGAAAGTTTATCACCTTTGGATATGGATAAGTAAATGAGATAAGAGTATTGTGTTGTGCTGAAAGGAAGTGTAATTATGATTGAAAAAGAAAAAGAATACAGAGCGGCTCTATACTGCCGCCTGTCTTCTGATGACGCTTATCTGGGTGAAAGCGGAAGTATAAAAACTCAGCGTGCTTTGCTGACGCAATACTGTAAAGAAAACAATATTCCTGTATATGATGTTTATACTGATGACGGCTTCAGCGGTACAAATTTTGAAAGACCTGCATTCAAAAGAATGCTCAATGACCTTGAAAGTCACAAAGCAAATCTTGTAATAGTTAAAGATCTTTCAAGGTTCGGCAGAGAGTATGCTCAAATGGGAATGTATATTGAAAATGATTTTGAAGACTGGAACATCAGATTTATATCAATAGGTGAAAACATAGATACGCTTAACGGTACAGACGAAATACTGATGCCCATAACAAATGTCATAAACAGCCAATACGCAAAAGAGTGCTCACGAAAAACAAAACAGGCCCACAGAGCGTTGGCAAAAGAAGGAAAGTTTATCGGCAGCAGAGCACCGTTCGGTTACATAAAAGATCCAAAAGACAGGCATCACCTATTAGTTGATGAAGAAGCTGCTTCGGTAGTGAGAAGCATATTCAAAATGTTTTGTGATGGTATTGGTTATGTTCGTATGACAAAAATACTTCGTGAGAAAAAGATATTAAATCCTCAAGCATACTTCAATAAAAACAATCCTGATTATTACAAAAGCGATTACTGGCGTCAGAATTTTGACTGGCACGCAACATCAATAAGGGTAATATTGAACAATCCCGTCTATCTCGGTCAGACAACATTCGGCAGAACGAAAGTTAAGGGTAAGACAAAGAAGAAAAAAGTTGCAACAGATGAAAGTGAATGGATAGTAGTTGAAAACGCTCACGAACCTATAATAGACAAAGCAACTTGGAATCTTGCACACGATATTATGAAGAACAGGCGCAGAGAAACCAAAAGCGGTGAAACTCAAATGTTCGCTGGACTTGTAAAGTGTTCCGACTGTGGCTCTGCCCTTAATGTATCCAGAAATGCCAAAACAGGTAAATATACAGGGTTCTCCTGTTGGGTATACAAGAACTACGGAAAAGAAAGGTGTACTTCACACGCCATAGGTTACAAAACACTTTACAATATTGTACTTGAAAACATTAGGCGGCAGGCAGAATGTGCGTCAGGGCAAAAAGAAAAATATCTTGAGATGCTTAAAAACCAAATGGCAGAAAAAGCAAATCAGGATATTAAATCAGTCAAAAGCGAATTGAAGAAAATCAACAAAAGAATTGACCAGCTTGATAAGATACTAAACAAACTTTATGAGGACAGAGCCTTAGAAAAGATAACCGAAGAGCGGTATCTTTCAATGAATGGCAGTTATGAAAACGAGTACAACGAACTGAAAGAAAGGCAAAATGTATTATCACAACAAATAGAAAATATTGAAACTACCGAATGCAATGCCGAAACATTTACTAACCTGATTGAGAAATACTTAAATATCACAGAACTCAATGCAAGAATTCTTAATGAGCTTATAGAAAAAATAGTCGTCCACGAAAAAGGGATCATCGACGGAGAAAAGTTTCAGATGGTGGAGATATATTATAAATTTATTGGGAATTTTATATAACACTTCATATTTATAATTGTTGATTATTAATGAACTTATGCTATAATTATGTTATAATACATTATGCAATAAGTTAAGTGTATAGATGAGATTGATTTTATGAAAGAGTTTAAAAAATATTTTTTTGAATATTTTAGATACGAAAGTGATTTTATTAATCTGATTAATAATCTTACTTTGAATTTTCAGGTTTTAGTGTTCGGAGGCTTTGTTAGAGATTTTATTTATGAATCCAAATTGGGTTCAAGGGACACAGACATTGTGGTGAATATAGAAAATGATATATTATTTGATTGTATATCATCTTTTATTGATAATGACAAAATTACCATAAACCAATTTGGTGGGTATAAACTAATACTGAACAATTCTAATGTTGATATTTGGTCTACAAATGAGACTTGGGCTATTAAAAATGGATATTTTACCAAAGAAGAACTATTGAAAACTGTTTATTTAAATATTGATGCTTATGCTTATGATTTAACAAACAACATGTTTTTAGAGGATTGCAATCATTTGAGAATATCAACAATAGATATAGCTTTTCCAATTAATCCGAACGAAGAACTCAATCTTGCAAGAAGTTTAGTTTTATCTCATAAGTATGGTATTGATATATCAAATGCTATTAAATCTAAGTTAAGAGAAATACTAAATTCTAAAATAAAGAGAACAAAATTTTTAAAATCTCAAATCAATCATTATGGGAAAGTTGAAATAACAATTAATAATCTTTATATGTTTCTTGGAAAGGAAGGTCATTAATAAATTATGTTGAATATATGTTATGAATCTACAAAAGAATGTAATTTAAACTGTGATTATTGTATTACAGCGGATAACCCTAGATTAAAAGGAAATGATAATTACATCGACATAATAAATTACATAGTTAAATTGAAACCAGAAAGAATTGTTATAAGTGGTGGTGAACCACTAATTGACCATTTTTTAGTAAATAAATTAAAAATGATTTTTGAAAAATTACCAAATACATATGTCTCTCTAAGTACAAATGGTGTCGAAGAAAATTTTGATTTTGAAAAAATTATAGATTATGTGGATTGTTTCGATTTTAGTATACCTACAATGGATAATGAAGTATATAAAATTATGCGCGGCCAAGATTGTATAGATAATGTGAAAAAAAACATAGAATCCATAATTAAACTTAAAAAAAATCAAAAATCAAAATTCGATTTAAAAATAAGTTATGTACTTACTAAGATGAATAAGGATTCACTTGTTGATGTTTTGAATTATGCTAGAGAAATTAAAGTTGATTCATTTAGAATAGGTAGGTTTTTTCCTTTCAGAAACGCAATTAAATATGAATCAAAATATTCTCTAGATGAAGATGAAATAAAAGAAGAATTAAGTAAAATCAATTTTAATGAATATCCATTTAAAATTACAAAACCAATAAGCAATATAGAATTAATGGAAAATGGTTATGTTACTATTAATTTCTCAGGTGATATTTTTTATCCTACACGAAAAGGGAAAAATATCATAGGAAATATATATAATACCCCAATAGAAAATTTGTTCAAGATTAATAGTAAACAGCAGCTGATTTTCAAGAATTTATCTACAAAAAAAATAGACTATGTATACGAAAAATATTTAGTAGCGGAGAGAATAAGAAAATCAAATGTTCCTAGATCTTTGCAAGATGAATTTAATAGTGATAGAACTAGAATCATATACTCGTCTTCATTTAGAAGACTTCAACAGAAAGCCCAAGTTTTTTCCCTTGAGAAAAACAGCAATGTGCGTTCAAGATTAACACATTCTATAGAAGTATCTGATGTGGGTAGAATTCTTGCCACTAGGATTGCGGAAAAACTTACTAGTATAAATGGCTCATATAAACTTAAATCTGATGATTCAGCAAAAATAATTTCAATAGTGGAAACAGCATGTTTGATGCATGATTTAGGTAATCCTCCGTTTGGTCATTTTGGAGAAGATGCAATAAAAAAGTGGTGGAAAGATAAAAACGATATTTATATAAAAGAATATAATCAAAATGCGAAATTAATATCAGCCAATGCCATTGATATGAACAATTCATCAGCTAAAATGCTCCTAAAAGATTTCGAATTTTTTGATGGAAATCCTCAAGGTTTTAGAATAGCAACACGTTTATACAGTTTTAATGATCGAAAAGGTCAAAAAATTGAAAGTGGATTAAATTTAACATTTTCTACCTTAATGTGTGCATTGAAATATGTTGGATGTTCTGACAATCTTAATCCAAAAGATGTTGACAAGTCAATTAGCAAAAAACCTGGTTATTTTGTTTCAGAAAAAAGAATCGTTGAATATATATCACAAAAAATGAAACTAGAACTTGGATATCGTTTTCCGTTTACATATATCATGGAAGCTGCAGATGATATTGCATATTGTTTAAGTGATATTGCTGATGGCATAGAAAAACAAGTGCTGACAATACCTCAGTTTGCTAAGGAATTCCAACAAATATGGAAAGATAAATTTGACAGTCCAGTACCAGAAGAAATACTTTCAGACGAACTTATGAATGATATGTTAGAAAATAGGATTAAGGATTTTAATACTAAAATTTCATCTTTATGGGCGACTTATATATCTAATGAAGTAGTGAATGTTTTTGTAAATAATATTCAAAATTATATTGAAGGTTCGGTTTCTGAAATAATAACAGAAAGAAATATGAAAGAACAATACAGACTGCTTAATACATTGAAGACTATTTCAAATAAAATTATATATAGATCACCTGAAGCTGAAGCAATTGAGGTTGCCGGATTTTCAATAGTATCTGGTTTACTAGATTTTTTTGGAGTTCTGCTGCGATTACCTATGGAACACTTCTATTCATTTGTATGTAGTGATCAGGAAATAAAAGAAAGTGACGAATTAGGAGTATATAATGATAAAATTGCAGGTGAGGTTAAGAAAAATTATGCATATGAATTTAGAATTTACAATATGTTATCAAAACGGTGCGTAAAGAGTTATATGCATCAAATTCAAGAGTGGAATAAAGATAATAATAATTCTATAAGTATTGAGAATATTGAGTGGTGGTTAAGAGTTCATCTTATTATTGATCATATCAGTGGTATGACTGATGATTATGCGTTACAATCCTATCAATTAGCTAAGGGTATAGATATAAAAATTAAATGATTATTTTATCCTTAAATACAACCACAGGTCGTCGGTTCGAGTCCGACCAGTAGCTCCATTCGCCGCGAGCGATTTGCCCGCGGCGATGCTTTTCAAAAGCACATGTAAACATAATATGTATGAAGGCGTAGCTCAGTTGGTTAGAGTACCTGCTTGACATGCAGGGGGTCGGTGGTTCAAGTCCACTCGTCTTCACCACATCGGAGCAGGCTTTCTATCGCTTGCTCCGATTTTTTGTAAAATCGAAGCGTACTCATGCCTCTATTTCTCCTTTTTGCAAAGCGTCACGCTCTCGGCTCGCCTGATCTGTTGTAAACATTCTTATGACGGCACACAGTTGCTGCCTGTTTTTTGCGGTTTACAAGGATTGGCTCTCTTATCCGCAATCAACAAAAAATATTTTTCATGCACCTGCCATATCAACAAGAGAGGTCATCGCAAAGATAACCTCTCTTGTTATTTTTTTGTATTCACTTATTGTATTGGGTTTGCATTTATTTTATGACGATGATATCGGAATATACGAATACTTTTTCATTTCCGTCGCTTATTTCCACACGGTTAGGCATTGTGCACTTCAGCCTGTCCATATATTCTTTGATTCCCTTTTCGATTTTTACAAAATCACACTTAAGTTTTTGCTTTTCGTAAGTGCCGGTGCCTGCGCACACAATAAAGATCCTTGATTTTAAGTGCTTTCGTGTTTCCTGTGACTGGTGTTCATAAAGCCATCGGATCAGCTTGTCTTTATCTTGTGCATTTTCAAGATCCAAAAAAACATTTTCCTGTTCGAGCTTATGCGGATATATAGTGAGCTTTACATCATATGCAATCTTGTTTATGTAAATATCTATTGAGTGATGATATTCATCTTCTTCCTTTTTTGCGCCGAATTTAACGAAAATCTCTTCACATTTTTTAGATGTGGCAAAATTATACCACCTGTGCAGGGCATAATTGACATCAACACCGTATTTTTCTGCAGCCGAAATGCATTCGTCCGCCGTTTTTACTTGATATATAAATCTGCTTAATTTATCATATTTTTCATTTTGGTATTGCCAAGAGCCTGACATAAGATTAAGTGCTTTGAGCAGTTCTGTTCTTTCAATCATAATCTCACCGTTTATAAAATGATATTGTTATTTCTAATATAACATATTCTTGCTTTGCGATCCAGTGTTTTGAATGCAAAGAAACCGTTTTTCAGCGAATTTTGCCTGGTTCAAGATGATTGAAAATGTGTTGAAACTGTTATATAATGAAAACGTAGAACGGATAAACGGAGCTGTTTATGAAAAATTTTTATTTCTTTGATTTTTTAAAAAACTTTTTTAAATGGCATAATATACCCCTTATGATATATCTTCTGATCAACTTGGTGTTTATCTATATAGGAACAGTGGCTGTAACCTATTGCGCCGCTATGGTCTATTATGACGGCGATACGGCGGCGATGCCTGTTGATGTGTCCTCAAACAGATTTTATCTGATAACAGCCTTTGTAATCGCTTTGGTTTATTTTACGGTGCTGAGCATTACCCTTTCTCCGATAGGGGAATGGATATTGAGAAAAAGATTCCGCTGCAAGAAGATCAAAGACCCGATTATGAGAAGACGGATACGTCCGCTTTTTCATGAAGTTTATGCGGCGGCGCGTAGGAAATCGCCGGAAATATCGGGTTCCGTCAAAATTTTTGTTCAATACAGCAGGAATCCCAATGCGTTTGCCGTGGGAAGAAGATCGGTATGCGTCACTACCGGGCTGTTAAACCGTCCCGATGAAGAGATAAAGGGAATATTGGGGCATGAATTCGGTCATCTCGCGCACAAGGATACGGACCTGAACCTTGTTGTAAACATTGCGGATTCCATGACGAATCTTGTTTTTTTGGGCGTTTGGATCGTTGTTTTCGCAGTAAGAATACTCTTGAAAATCATATCTTTGGTCACATCGGTGCTTTCATACGGGGCTTCGGCGTTTGTTACGGAGATGATCGATATAATGACTGATCTTGCCGTGTTCTGCACGGTATATATTTTTAAAAAGCTTTGGATTATAACAGGCAATCTGCTGTTTATGGCGAGAAACAGAAAGGCGGAATATGATGCCGACCGATTTTCTTTTGAACTGGGATATGACGGCGGAATCATAAGCTTTTTATACGCTCTGCCGGATTCGGTCAAGGGCAAAAGAAATCCTGTCAGAAGGCTTATAAAAGCCATTGCAACGGTTGGAGCCACTCATCCTCAGACTTGGAAGCGGATAGAGGTTCTTGAAAAACTCAGGGCAAAAGCATCGGAAGAAATGATATGAAAGATGGTTTTGTTTGGGAAAGACAGCGAAAAAATAACAGGCGGTGATCATATGGGGGCAAGGATATTGCTGGCGGAGGATGATGACTTTCTCCGCAGCGGACTTATGGAAATGTTTCAGAAAGAGGGTTACGAGGTCGAAAGTGCCGGGACTTGTTCAGCGGCTATCAGCGCGTTTGAGAGCAGTCCTTTTGATCTGGTGATTCTGGATGTTATGCTGCCGGACGGAAACGGCTTTGCTATCTGTTCTCAGATCAGAAAAAGCTCCGGTTCTGTGCCGATACTTTTTTTAACTGCATGCGATGATGAGATACAGATCGTAAGGGGTCTGGATTCGGGCGCGGACGATTATGTTACAAAGCCTTTCCGCTTGCTTGAGCTGTTATCGCGTGTGCGCGCACTGCTGCGGCGAAATGTTAAATCCGTTCCGGCTTCCGGCAATATCGTTGTGAACGAAGATAATATGACCGTTCAAATTAGCGGAGAAAAAATCTATCTTACGCCGACGGAATACCATATTCTGTGCATACTGCTGCGCAACCGCGGAATTATCGTTACACGCGATTCGCTGTTACAGGGTATTTGGGATTGTGAAGGTGCGTATGTGGATGATAATACGCTTTCTGTGCATATCAGCCGGTTAAGGGAAAAAATAGGCGCCTCCAACATCAAAACCGTTCGGGGCGTAGGTTATCGCTGGGAGGACTCAAAATGAGCACACAGGTCTTTCTTATGGTGATTGCTGCTGTGCTTGCGGTTTGTGCGGTTGCTCTGCTTGCCGTGTGCGTCAAAAGAAAAAAAGAAGTCAGCGGCGTGGTAAAAAGCATAGAAAAATACCTTGAGGACGGTCTCATTTCCGATTTCAGTCCGCACGATCATTATATTGCAGAGCTTCAGAACGCAGTGTTTGATCTTGAAACACGCCTGGAGCGGGAAAAGCTGAATACAAAAGAGAAAACGCGGCAGAATACGGAATTTATTTCCGATGTCTCTCACCAGCTCAAGACGCCGCTTGCGGGTCTGCGGCTGTATTGCGAGATGGAACATTCTTCCAATCCCACTTCCCACAGCGAAAAAGAGCTTTTGCTGATCGAAAAGATGGAAAATCTTGTATCCAGACTCCTTCGTCTTGAAAAGATACGTTCCGATTCTTATGTTATGGAGTTTAAAACGTATGACGCTGCTGACTTTATAACTCCTTTAATCGAAGATTTCAGGCATCTGTTTCCCAAAAAGAATTACAATGTAAGCGCGTTCGGAAAAATACGCTGCGACCGGGAATGGCTTGCGGAAGCTGTGGGAAATCTCATCAAAAACGCAAGCGAACACACGGCAGACGACGGTATGGTTGCCGTTTCGGTCAAAGACGCGCGCGGATTTACGCAGATAACGGTGCAGGATAACGGAGGCGGAGTTCCTGAAAACGAGCTGCCTATGCTTTTTACACGGTTTCATAAGACCCAAAACGCTCTGCCTTCAAGTGCGGGAATAGGGCTTGCCATTACAAAAGCGGTTGTGGAAAAGCATCATGGCACGGTTTCTGCGGAAAATAAAAACGGCGGACTGTATATCGTTATCTGTCTGCCGCATATAGACGGATATGTTGCCATTTAAAAGCGCAAATCGGTTTTGTTTATCTGCCGTTTTGCGCTTTTTTTAGCCGGTTCAACAGGTGAAAGCCTACGCAGACTTACGATTTCTTAAGATTGATTTCACCGAAATGAAAGAATGGCGGTTTATAATGATCATCAGGGAGGTGCGAGACTTGAGAAAGAAACTGACTGTTCATACGCTTGCTCTCGGTAACCTTAAAAACAGAAAAAAGCAGTATGCCTCGCTGATCATCGGAATCATTCTTGCCATGGTGTTTTCTTCCGGCGTGTTGCTGATGTTTTCAAGCTTTACTGCAACGAAAGAGAGTATGCGGGCAGAGCTTGTGGGTTATGCCGACGGGATATACAGCTTCGCAGACCCTGCGCTTTTTGAAAAGGCAAAAGAACAAAATGTTGTGGGTGATTACGGCTTTGCCCATGTGGTGGGCGGCGTTTATACGGATGCGGACAGCGAGCCGTATGCCGCTGCGTATTATGACGATGAAGCCGCAGGGCTGGCGAATATTCGGTTTATTGAAGGGCATTATCCGCAAAACGAAAATGAGATTGCAATAGAAAAAACAACGCTTGACAAGCTAGGAATAGACGCTGAAACAGGCGATACGATAACGCTTGGCTTTTTGGTGCAGAACGGAGAATCGTATCTTGACGGCAGTTACCAAAAGGAATATGTACTAAGCGGAATAGCCGAAAACAAATTGATCAACATCACTTCCGGCTATAATATATCGCCCACGCGGATACCGTCCGTATTTGTTGCGGATTCAGCTTCACTGGAACCGGGCGGAAAAGAAATGCTTGTATGTTATTTTAAATATGCCGATACGGGCTTGTTTTCCGGCAGCAGCGGATATGACCGTTTTTATACCTTTATGGAAGAAAATTACAGCGGCGAAAATCTATATCAGCATTTTTTTGATCCTTATATCGGGGTGTCTTATCAGAATGACATGTTTTCCGAGTCCGTGGGATTTGTTGTGTTCCTTATCGTGATTTTGATGCTGGCGTCCTGTATAGGGATTGTGAACGCTTTTAACTCCAATCTCAGAGAACGCAGAAAACAGATCGGAATGCTGCGTACGGTCGGCGCAACCAAGCGACAGATCGTCATTATTTTCGGCAGGGAAGCGCTGATACTGAGCCTGATCTGTGTGCCGCTCAGCATTGCGACAGCCTGCCTGCTCGTCAAAGGAATAACGCTTGTTCTGGGGGACGGTTTTGTTTTCGCGGCAAAGGCTTGGATATTGGTTCTATGTGCCGTTTTCGGAATGATCTGCGTCATGCTTGCGGCGCTGATTCCTCTTATAGGCGCGACGAAAATTTCCCCTGTTCAGACCGTGAGAAATATAAACATAACGCGAAAAGCCGCGCGCAGAAAGATAAAAAGCAGGAAAAGCTTTTTGCCTGCAAAACTAATCGCGCAGAGAAGTCTTTTCTTTCACGGAAAAAGCAGAATCGCCGTGAGCATTATATTAGTTGTTACAATCGTTTTTTCCTGCTTCGGATTTTCACTTTTGGAATTTGAGAAAAATCAGAGCTATACTCGGGAATACGATTATTCGCTGAATATCAGCGGAAAAACGGTGGCGTCGCCTTTATTCAATATAGAGGAATATGAAAACGGATATACAGTCAGTGACTATTCTTCGGTTTTATCTCTGCCTTATGTGAAATCGGTAAACCGTTCGCTCAGCTGCAAAGCCGCGATACTCGCCGATGAGCTGACGGAATATCAGAAAGCAATCCTTTACGCGAACGCATCCGTTTTTGATTCCTTTTATGAGTATGCAGGTGAGATCACAGCGGAAAATATAGATGATTTCTATAAGAATCATGATTCAGGTGCTTTATCGCAGATTAAAAGCGCTTGCGGTTACGGCGAAGAGCTGATTCCCATAACCATAGTTGCCTTTGACGAACCCGTGATAGAAAAGCTTGAACCTTATATTTCGCGCGGCGATATAAATATGAGCGCTCTTGAATCGGGAAGCGAAGTCATTCTGTATGCGCCCAAGAACGTTGCGCTTTATTATGAGGAGGATACGGGCAACGGCTTTTCGTACGGTATTGACATCGGGGATGATATAAATACGAATAAAAGCTATCTCAAAACAGGCGAAAATAATTATGAAACAGGTGACGAGATAGAGATAAGCGTTTTGACCGGCACAAACAGAAGTGATTCTATCAGTGATTTGCTGGAAACAGATGATGATATTCCGACTGTTCCAAAAAAATGGGAGCGAAACGATAAGACAGTGCGCATAGGCGCGATTGCGTATGAACTGCCGGACAGCATTACGTTTTATGAGAACACGTTCGGGTTCACTTACAGCGGGATCACTTTGATCACAACAGTAAACGCTATGAAGTCTTTTTACGGCATACAGCGTTACAGTGATCTGAACATCACGCTCGATGAAGAGTGCACGGATGAGATGGACAGGGAGATGACCGATTCTCTTCAGGGTGTCGCGAATATAGTGGAGAACGGCAGAATCGAATCGGCATTTTCTTATTTAAAAGAGCAGGAGCAGTTCAGAAATTCAATGCTGATCTCCCTCGCGTCAATCCTCATTTTGTTTTTGAGCATCAGCGCAAGCATAATCAACAATTCGCTTACTGCGCAGATACGTGAGGGCAGACGTGAGATCGGCACTTTAAGAGCCGTGGGAGCGTCCGCCAGAGAACTGTTCGGCTCCTATATACGCCAGCTGCTATCCCTGCTCGGAATCAGCTATGCAGTCGGTTTTGCGGTTTTTGCCGCCGGTTATGCCGGAACCTTTATTTTCAGTGCCGTCACCGATTCGGGACCGCCGTCCTTTCAGCTCAGTCTCTGGCAGACCGTTCTTGCCTGTGTGCTGTTGTTCCTTTTCTGCGGCGTAAATCTGTGGCTCAAGATAAAAAAAGAGATGAAACACAGTGTTATTGATAATATACGAGAGTTATAAAAACCGCCGGTATCAGCCTGCGGTCATAGGATAAGAAATATAAGGAGAAAGCTTATGAGCATTATAGAATGTAAGAATTTAACAAAGGAATACATGAGCGGAGAAAATGTTGTTAAAGCGGTGGATGATGTTACCGTTTCATTCGATCAGGGCGAATTCTGCGCCGTAACGGGTCCGAGCGGATCGGGCAAGTCCACTCTGCTCCACCTTTTAAGCTCTCTTGAAAGTCCCACTTCGGGTGAGGTGATCTACAGCGATAAAAAATTATCAGGTTATAACGATAACCAGCTTTCCATACTTCGCCGCAGGCGTTTCGGCTTCGTTTTTCAGGCGTATAATCTTGTGCAGGAATTAACGGGATATGAAAACATAATCCTGCCCGTCATGCTGGATAAGAAAAAGCCGGACGATGAATATATTGAGAAAATCATTTCTATTCTCGGTATCGGAGACAGGCTCGAGCATTTGCCGTCCGCTCTTTCGGGCGGTCAGCAGCAGAGGATCGCCATTGCGCGGGCGCTCGCGAATAAGCCGTCCGTTCTGTTTGCGGATGAGCCTACGGGCAACCTTGACGCACAGAGCGGCAGAGAGGTGCTTTCCCTGCTTAAATATACGGGCAGGGAGCTGGGCATCACGCTCATTCTTGTTACGCACGATCTGCATGTTGCGGAACAGGCGGAAAGGATCATCACAATAGAGGACGGAAAAATCGTTTCCGATACGAAGCCGCTGGAGGGATAGCCGTGAAAAAGAAGCTTACGGTCAATACGCTTGCCCTCGGTAACCTGAAAAACAGAAAAAAGCAGTATGCTTCCCTTATCATCGGTATCATTCTTGCAATGGTTTTCTCGTCTTCCGTTCTGCTGATGTTCTCCAGTCTGGTAGCCTCCGTTTATCAGCAGGAAAAGGACAGTATCGGCAATCAGAACGGCATCTATATCAACGCAACCCGGAAGCTGTTTGCGGACGCCGCCGGAAATCAGCTGGTCGGCGATTACGCTTTTGCGCGTGTTGTGGGCGAAGTCTTTACGCAGACCGATGTCTCTTACACAGTAGCGGCATATGATGAAAAAACGGCTCAGCTTGCGAATGTTCAGTTCATCGAGGGCGCTTATCCGCAAAAGGAAAATGAAATAGCCGTTGAGCGGTCAACTCTTGCACGGCTTGACTCGGACGCAGCGGTCGGGGACAGTATCACTCTGCGTTTCGCCGTTAAGGACGGGGAAGATCATCTGCCGCAGATAAAAGAGAAAACGTATATATTAAGCGGTATTGCCTCAAACAAACTTTCAAACATCAGCGGCATTTCTTCCGAAAGCAATCTGGTCCCGTCCGTTTTTGTTGCGAAAGACACGCAGATAGAGCCGGGCGGAAAGGAAATGCTGGTCTGTTATTTCAACTACTACAAGACCAATATTTTATCAAATGTGCAGAATGATGAAAAGCTTTCTGATTTCTTAACGAATTCAGGCGCCGATTTAAGTAACTGGATACCTGCGGACAGCGCAAGTTTTGTTGTAAACAACAGCAACAACGGCGTTTTTACGGCGAGTATGTTTATCATCCTGTTTGCGCTGGTTTTGCTTGCGGCTTCCTGTCTCGGTATCGTCAACGCTTTTTCTTCAAATCTGAACGAACGAAAACGGCAGATCGGAATGCTGCGAACAGTAGGCGCCACGAAACGGCAGATCATAATCATCTTCGGCAGGGAGGCGTTTTTGATCAGTCTTATCTGCGCGCCTGTCAGCATCGCGCTCTCGTGCCTTATCGTAAAAGTCGGATTGATGATCCTTGGTGAAAGATTCGTCTTCGCGCCGGATATCAGGGTGATTCTTCTCTGCGCCTTTATCGGAATCGCCTGCGTTATGCTTGCGGCGCTTATTCCGCTCATCCAAGCGGCAAATGTGACGCCGGTGCAGACGGTCAGAAATATAAATATAACCCGCAAAGCCGCAAGGCGGAGGATAAAAAGCAGGAAAAGCTTTGTGCCGTCAGACCTTATCGCAAAAAGAAGTCTTTTCTTTTACGGCAAAACAAGAGCGGCGGCGAGCATGATTCTGGTTATAACCATCGTCGGTTCATGCTACGGCTTTTCGGCGTTTGATGATATGAATGATTTTGACTGGCTGCCGCAGTATGAATATGAGATGCAATACAGCGATTATTCCGCCGGGCTTGTTAATGCAGCAAAATCTCAAAACGGTTTCACGTACTCGGAATACAGCAGAGTCCGATCTGTTCCCTATGCCGGCGAAGTAAATCGATCGCAGCACTGCAAGGCGTTTATTGTTGAGGATGAGCTTTCCGAATATGAGAAGACCGTTTTGTATTCGGATGGTATGATGTCTGTATATAACGATATAGGCTCTTTCGTACGGCAGCTTACTCCCGAAAATGTGGATGAATATATCACCTCTGCTTATTCTCCTTCTTATACCGCGCTGCGCGATTACTGCGGCTCCAAAGCACTCTTACCCATAACCATCGTGGCGCTTGAGAGCAATGTTATAGAAAATTTAAGCGGCAGTATTGATGCAGGGAAGATAGATATTGCCGCGCTTGATTCGGGTGACGAAGTTATCGCCGTTGCGCCGAGGGAGCTTGCTGTCAGAGCCGTATTTGAGTCCGATGACCCGAATGACGGATTTATATGGGGCCCTGACAGAAATGATGATATAAAAAACGATGTTGAATACCTTAAACGCGCGAAATGCGATATTAGGGCAGGACAGGAGCTGGATATAAGTGTCGTTTCAAGCGACGCAGCCGAAGAGCCTGAATATGAGATCGTATATCATGAAGAGGAAAAAGACGCGGATATCGATACGCAAAACCTGCATAAAACGGACAGCTCCGTTAAAGTCGGCGCGCTGGTTTCTGCGTTCCCGGATGGATTTAATTCGGAGTGCAGCGGAATTTCAGGCAGCACAATTGTGCTTTTGACAACGCTCAGCGGCATGAAACATTTTTATGAAAGCAATTATTACAGCAATATCAATTTCAATCTAAACACCGAATGCACGGATGAGATAGACGCTGAAATATCCATGATCCTTCAAAATATCGTTGATTCCATAGAGGGCTATAACGACAGCTTTACTTCATATTACGCTTTTGTAAATCATGAAAATCTGCGTAATACGGCGCTGCTTGTCTCTCTTCTGGCAATACTGATCCTGTTTTTGAGCGTCAGCGCAAGCATAATCAGCAATTCGCTCACTGCGCAGATCCGAGAGGGCAGGCGTGAGATAGGAACGCTGAGAGCCGTAGGAGCGTCCGTGAGAGAGCTGTTCGGCTCCTATATACGTCAGTTACTTTCCGTGCTCGGAAAAAGTTTCGCAGTCGGCTTTGTGCTTTTCGGTATCTCCTATTTTGTCGCACATGCGGTGTTTAAATCCAACGAATTAGAGTGGTTCTTCAAATTCAATATCTGGCAAACGATAATCGCCTGCATTCTGCTGTTCGCGGTCTGCGGCTTAAACCTTTGGCTGAAGATCAAAGAGGAAATGCAGCACAGTATTATTGATAATATCAGAGAATTATAGTAAAGGAGTCAGTAAATATGAAAAGAATAATCACTTCGCTTTTGGTGTTTATGTTTTGTATTTCCGTTGTATCTCCCGTTTTCGCAGAAGAGGTTTCGGATGACGCCGATGTATATGCCGGAGAGCCGCAGTCCTTGTCATCTCAAACCGAAGAGGAAACACAGAACGCTTCACAGCCCCGTCTGATGGTGAGCGAATATAAATGCGGCGTGCTGACTCCTGCCGAAGACGGAACCGTGGAGATCAGCTTTAAAAACTACAGCGCGCAGAAGGCTGTGTTTAATATCAAGCTTTCCGTGCTGGATGAAAGCGGCGACATACGGGCAAGCGGGATCGGCACCAAATATGTTGATAAAATAAAAGCCGGAGGCACCTATACATGGTCTCTGCCCGTCACCGTGGCAAAGACTGCGGCTTCGGGCGAACATAAGCTGAGTGTTACGGCGGAATATGAGGATGAATATTTTTCCGCGTATTCCTCTGCGGACACGCTTGCCGTAACCGTTGCGCAGTCGGTGGGCTTGGATTATGACGGACTTATACTTCCCCCCAAAGTTACGCAGGGCGAAACCGCAAGCATCAGCGTCAGTTTTATGAATACCGGAAAAAGTGTTATCAGAAACTGTAAGGTTCAGTTTGCTATAGACGGGCTTCAGACCGGCGGTGTGCTGTTTGCTGGGGAGATACCGGCAGGTGAGAGCAAAGAGGGCACGGCCAATTTCAGCGTAAGCAAGGAGGCGCTAGGTGAGACCTCCGGTACGGCAGTTCTGAGTTACGAGGACGAGCTTGGCGGTCAGTATTCACAAACGGTGGATCTTTCAACCGTAATAGAAGAACCGCCGCCGGAAAAGACCGAGGAAACGGAAAAAGAGAGCAAGTATCCGCTCTGGTGGCTGTTTCTGATTGCGGGACTGATCGGCGGAGGTGCAATCGGTTTTACAATCCCCACGGCGATACACGCGCGCAGGCAGCGTCTTGAGGATGAAAAAAGGCTGTAAATTACGAAATAACATAAAGATTTACGTATCATAAAAAGGGCTGCCTCAGTTCATTCTGAGACAGCCCTAATTGATTTTGTTTATTTATTTTCCGTTATATCAAATTCAAAATATGCGTTTTCGTCATACCACAGCGGGAAATTCGTGCCCCACACATTGTCCTGCAAAATGTATGTTATGCCGTTTTCGGCTATATTTTCAACAATGTTGTCATATTGAAGAATCTTTCCTCTGCCGGGGGATAAGAGCGGTGCATGGCGGTTTGTAATTCTATATTCACCGCCGTTTGTTTTCAGTTTGGCGCCCTGTACGGCGTGTATGTTTTTGCCGCCGTTTTTAACGATTTTATACGGGTCTATCCATTCTTCGATCTTTCTGATCTCAAAATCTCCGTCAGCCGGATAAAGATGCATATAAATGGCTTCGGAAAGTCTGTTTGCATCCTTGCCGTACCATGAAAGCTCCGTTTTCAGTCCGTCCTCATGCAAGGTGTAAACGATTTGAATCAGTCTCGGTGCACCCAGTTCTTCGCAGGCGGCTGCATCACATTCCAGATCGACGAGGATTTTGTTATCTCCCGCGGAATATGCGTTTTTGAGCCGATAAGGGAATCTGCCGCTCGGATATTTTCCCTCGGCATATTTCAGAAGCGGTCTGCCGAAATCCGATACCGCCCAGTGAACATTTTTTTCTATATCACGGCTGTAGTTATGCAGCCAGAAATCATAGTCGTCATGATTGAAGCCGATGTATTCGGCAACGCAGCGGTTATTCTTTTTAATCACGCTGTCCTTGCCGCAGGTCAGGCTCTTAATGCCGCCTTTTTCGTTTAGTTCAAGCTGCCATTTTCCGCAAACCAGAGGCTTTGATATATCGTATCCGATATCTGATTTTATCGGTTCGGAAGGAATCAGCTTATTCAAACGCGCCTGTGCTTCGGCTTTGAGTTCGCTGCTTAGGCAGCAAACGGCGTTTTTGATATATTCCCGCTGTTCCTGCCAGCTTTTTTCGATCGTTCTGTAATTTGCTTTTTTATTTGATCCGTATATTCTGCCCAGCGTTATGATCATATTCTGCGGATAGTCCCTGAACGGATGGTGAATAACGGATTTTCCTTTTTTTCTTGCTTTTGCAAAATCCTTTTTCAGATAGTTTTCATAGTCGCCGAGATAGGTTTTCATATCCATACCCCATGTGTGTTCGGCAACGCACATGAGCTGATCCGTAAAGCGGATATACTGTGTTGAATTTCTTTTCAGCTTTCCGTTTTCAAGCCATTCGCTTTTGAGGCTGATCAGTTCTCTCAAAGCGCCTGTTTTGTATGGATCGGACGCGGCTCCATGAATCCAGGTGTCTCCCAGCTCGTCGGTAACGACCGGCAATTCGTTTCTCTTCTCCCAGATTATATCCGCAAATTCATCCATTGAGCCTGCCTCAACGGTGTATCCGGGATACTCTTTTTCAATATCCTGAAGCTTGGAAAGTATCTTTTCCGGCGCAGGCGTTCCATGATTGTCGAGCGTGTGGTCAAAATAAAGCACTTCTTCTATCAGATCGCATTTGAAAGCGCCGCCGTAGTCTCCCGAATATATTACCACAACTTCGGAATCTCCGCATTTCCATAAAAAGCAGGGAGGAACATCACAGAGCGCGGACGCTCCGTTTACACCGATATGAAGAAGCTTGATCCCGTGCTTTGCGAGCAGCGGCACAAGCGCCTTTGTGTGCCCCGGCACGTCCGTCATTTTTGCGGCAGTCGTTTTTCTTCCGCGCAGTTTGTCAAGGCTGTCAACTATTGAAAGACCGTAATCAAGCGTATCATAGTCCAGAAGCTCCGTGTGAGTCGTGAACGGCATTGCGTGCGGCACGATATTGCCGTCTTTAATGGCTTTTTTCAGCTTTTCACGGTTTGCGCTGCTACCCTTGGTGAGCGCTTCTTTTAAGATCCACGAACCGGTTGTCCAGATGAATTTTCTGCATTCGGATGTGTTGAGATTTTCCGCAAGCTCAATAGCGCCGGGTATATATTCGTTTATGTATTTGCTCTTGATTTTTGAGGCGAAATCCGTAAAGCCCAGATCAAGATGCGTTTTAGAAACCACTATAACTTTTTTCATTTTGCATCCCTTTCATTTCTGAAATTTATTTTTCGGTGATAATAATGTGTTCGATCTCAACATTTTGCTGAGCGCCCTGCCCGTTTAATGTTATAAGGGTGCCGCCTGTTTCGGTTGCGAAATTCCAGGGCTTGGGTGACGGTCCCGTTTTAAGACCGTATGTCATCGTGATTCCCTCATATGTAATGCTTGCGTTGTTCTCGTGGTCGTGACCGCAGAAAAGATATTTTGTGGAGCCGAGCTCCTTGCATTTGTCAAAGAAGCCTGAATTTACCTTGGCACAGCCGGGAAGATAAGCGCATTTTCCGAAACCGTATTCCTCCGGCACGGTATAGCTGCCGTCTTCATTTTGAACGGCGTATTTTTCAAGAGCCTCTTTAAATTCCGGCTGGGCAAAATGGGAAAATACCATCGAAGGCACGGTCCTGCCTGCGGCGGCTTCAATGCCTTTTACGTTCCACTCGTACCAGGCAATCTGTTCATATCCCATATAAACTTCACCCGTTGCGCCGTCATCATATTCCATATATCTGCCGTTATCCATCATAAAGATCGTATAAACAGGACTGCCGCTTTCCGTTATGTTGATCACATAGTTGCCGCTGCCGTACAGATTGGAGGGGCCTTTCTGAAACAGGCAGTATTCCGAATCCATGTAACAATCACCTTGCCAGTTAAGGCTGTTTGTGGGTATTTCGCTGTCATGATTTCCGTATACGGGAGCCCACGGGATTTTGTAAGAATCCATATGTTTAATTAAATTTTTCAGGGAAAAACGGCTTGCCATAGCGGATACGTTGTCGCCCGGCATAACAATCAGATCGGGCTGAGTCTGCGCAACCAGCGCGTCCATCTCATCGTAGCACGCTTTATTGTCGCTCAGGATTGCCCAAAGCTGCGTATCCGTAAACATGAGAATTTTGAAATCTTCTCTTGTTTTGTCAACAGTCTGAATCGCTGAAAGATCAAAATCCTGTTCAGCGCCCCATATCTCAACATGCTTTTCGCCGGTAAGCGGGAAAAACAGTACGCCGACAACAACAATCGCCGCCGCAGCCAAAACGCAGGCTGTTATCTTTATTCCTTTAATTATTTTTGCTTTTTTCATGATGATTACCCTCTCTTTATGCGTTATTTACATTTTATGCGCACTCAATTCATTATACCGCCGTTTAAAATCGGCTGCAATCAGTAATATTCAATAAATTTCGCCTGCACTTTTTGTACTTTTATAACAAAAACAGAGCTGCATTTTGATGCAGCTCTGTTATAAATTATGTATTAAATTAATAAATTAGAGTTAAAAATCAATCATCAAAAAGAACCGTGCTGAAATATCTTTCTCCCGTATCGGGCAAAACGGTTACCACGGTCTTGCCTTTCCCGAGCCGGCGCGCAAGCTTGATTGCCGCCGCCACATTGGAACCGCTCGATATGCCGCACATTATGCCCTCCTCGGACGCAAGACGCCGTGCGGTTTTGATTGCCTCTTCATCCGACACAACGCATATGTGTTCGTAAATCGTGGTATTCAGATTATCCGGGATCAGACCGTCTCCTATTCCCATCTGAAGATGCGTTCCAACAGATCCGCCGCTCAGTATAGCGGCGTTTTCAGGCTCCACCGCCCAGATCTTAATGGATGGATTCTGCCTTTTCAGAACCTCTCCTATGCCGCTTATCGTGCCGCCTGTTCCTACACCGCTGCAAAAGCCGTCTATATCTCCGCCGACCTGTTCAAGGATCTCGGCGGCGGTGTGGTATATGTGCGCTTTCGGATTATCAGGGTTCTCAAACTGCCCCGGTATATATACGTTGGGATCTTCGGCCGCCATTCGCTTTGCTGTTTCCATGCATTCCTCTATGCATTTGCCGATGTTGCCGTCATCGTGGATCAGGATAACCTCGGCGCCGTAATTTTTAACAAGCTTTCTGCGCTCTTCGGAAACGGAATCCGGCATGATTATCTTGATCTTATAGCCCTTAACAGCGCCGACCAGCGCAAGACCGATACCCTGATTTCCGCTTGTGGGTTCCACGATAACCGTGTCTTTATTTATAAGACCTTTCTCTTCTGCGCATCTGAGCATGTTGTATGCAGTACGGGTCTTTATTGAGCCGCCTATGTTCACGCCCTCGTATTTAACAAGGATCTGCGCTGCATCAGGTTCACAAAGCCTGTTCAGCCTTATCATCGGCGTGTGACCGATCGCGTCAAGAATCGTATTATATACCAAAATATCTCCCCCTTGTACTATTGTATTTCTGTTTCTGCGATATTATATCACTTATGTTATCTTTTTTCAAGAAAATAAGGATATATATGGAATTCGGCAGGACTGTGTGATATAATCCTTTTAATCGGCAAATGAATCGTGAGGTGAATGTTCAGTGGATCAGTTTGATAGAACAAGGCTTCTGATCGGAAGTCAGGGTATGGACAGGCTGAAGAACAGCCGCGTTGCCGTATTCGGCATAGGCGGTGTGGGCGGCTATGTTGTTGAGGCGCTTGTGCGTTCGGGCGTGGGTGCGCTCGATCTTGTTGACAGCGATGATGTCAGCCTTACGAATCTGAACAGGCAGATCATAGCCACGCATCAAACAATAGGTGCACCTAAAACAGAAGCGGCAAAAGCGCGCGCGCTGAGCATAAACCCGGAGGTCAAAATAGAAATCCACAATCTTTTTTATACGCCTGAAACAGAACACCTGTTTGATTTTTCGGTTTATGATTATGTTGTGGATGCGGTCGACACTGTTACCGCTAAGCTTTCCATAATAAAAAAAGCGAAAGCGAGCAATGTGCCGGTAATCAGCTCCATGGGAGCAGGGAACAAGCTTCGCCCCGATCTGCTTGAGGTCGATGACATATATAACACCTCGGTTTGTCCGCTTGCGCGCGTTATGCGCTCTCGGCTCAGAAAGCTCGGCATAACATCGCTTAAGGTGGTATATTCAAAGGAAGAGCCTGTAAGCGTTAAGGCGGCGGCAAACGATGAGGCGCTTCCTCCCGGCAAGCATTCCGTCCCGGGAAGCACGGCGTTCGTGCCGAGTGCGGCAGGGCTCATCATAGCTGCCGAGGTCTTTCGTGATCTTACGGGGATGCATTGAGTCTTTTCCGTTATATTTTCGCATGGATGCAGACAACGCCTGCGTCTGTAACATCAATTATACCGTAGCGTGCATCCAATACAGCACCGGGATTAAAAAAATAGATACCGTCAATATATTCCTGAAACGGGGTGTGGGTATGGCCGAAGAGGGCAATATCCGCGCCCCTTCTTTTCGCCTCGTTGATATAGAGCGACAATCCTGATTTAACACGGAATGTGTGCCCGTGGCACATCAGCACCTTTTTGCCGCCGAACATGAATTCCTCTGTTTCAGGGGCGTCGGACGACCAGTCGCAGTTTCCCGACGCGCATATCAGATTAAGCCTGCTGCCGAAGTATAACTTTGCGTTTTCAAGATCGCGCTGTGAATTGCAGTCTCCGAGATTTACAAAGAGGGAGGCGTCGTCGATATGCTTTTCCGCAATATCAAAAAACGTTACGCTTTTTCCGTGGCTATCGGAAGTGATTATCATTCTCATTCATATACGCCCTTTCTTTTTCATATGTATTATTATACTTCGCATAAGGGGGGAATACAATGAGCGATTTCAACTTGAATGAAAATGAGCTTAAAAAACTGATGAAAAACGCCTCGTCAAGATCATCAATAGACATCGGCAAGATGAAAGAGGCGGCGGACAGCGGAAAACTTGATGATTTTTTGAATAAAAATCTTTCTCCCGACACCGGAAAAAAGCTTAGATCCGTATTGTCCGATAAAAAGGCTCTTGAAAAAATGCTGGGGAGTAAAGAAGCGCAGGCGCTTTTACAAAAATTTAAAAAGGAATAGCTTATGGATAATTTAAACGATATTATTGCCAATCTTTCACCTGAAGATATGAATATGCTCAAAGGCGTGGCGGAATCTATTCTCGGTCCCGGAGAGAAAAAGGGGGCGGAAAAGCAGCAGGAAAATCTTCCTGCTGCCGGGCCCAATCCGCTCGGTCTCAGCGCGGATGATTTCAATATGATGATGAAAGCCAAAACGATCTTTGACAAAATGAATTCCGCCTCAAACAAAAATACGGATCTCATTCTTGCCCTGAAGCCGCATCTTTCGCCCGAAAACAGAAACAAGGCGGATATCGCCGTAAAGATACTCAAGCTTTTTGATGTTCTGCCGCTTTTAAAGGATCTGTTTTAAACGGCTGAATTTTCCGTCAGCGATATAGAGGACGCCAAAAGACGGGTCAGGGAGATGCATGAAAAAGCGTCTTCATATTTAAACGGTGAAAGCAGGGAACAAAGGAAAAAAGAGCCTGCGGGAAAGTCCGAACAGGTGCGTGAGCCTGCGGATAAAGAGGAAAAAGAGCCCTCCGAACAAAACAAGGATTCAACTATCATACTGATCATTCTGCTCATTCTGCTTTCCCAGGGGGAAACGGATGACAAGCTGCTGCTCGCGCTTCTGTATCTGCTGTTTTAACGGGCGGCAGCTTTTTTCATTCTGAATCAGTGATACACCTTGACTCTCATACAGTGTTTTTTAAGCTTTTAATTCATAAATTGTTAAATAAATAATATGTGGAAATAATTGTAATATTATGCTATCATATAAAAGTTAAAGCACAGAGAGTTTTCTGAAAACATCTTCTGTTTGCTAAGCAAATGATCTTCGGGAGGTTCAAAATGTCTGATTTTATGAAAGAGGATGTTGAAGACGGCGTTGAAATCATCGCCGTGGCGGCAGACCGCTTTAAAACCAATGAGATTTCGATTTCATGCCTCATGCCGCTCAGCGAGCGGTCTGCGGCGGATAACGCAATAGTTCCGATGCTGCTCGCGAGGAGTTCAAGGGAATACCCCTCCATACTGAGCCTTAACAGAAAGCTTGCTTCTTTATACGGAGCGCAGGTGGAGACAGTCATTTCAAAGGTAGGCGAGGTGCAGCACCTCAGAATAGACCTGACCTGTCTTGACGACCGCTTTTCGCTGGACGGTGAAAAGATAACGCTTTCGTGCGTCAATCTGCTGCTTTCGCTTTTGTTTGATCCGGCGCTTGATGAGAACGGAGATTTCCTGCCGGATAATGTTGAAAGGGAAAAACGCGTCCTCACTGAAAAAATAGAGAGTGAGGAAAACGAAAAACGCGTTTACGCCCTTCGCAGAGCCGAGGAGATCATGTTTGACGGAGAGCCTTATTCCGTAAACAGATACGGCTCAAGGGAAAGCGTGGCTGCTGTTACACCGCAGAGCGCTGCCGCGGCTTGGCGCAGTATCCTGAAAAGCGCAAAGCTTGTGCTGACCGTTGTGGGCAGTGCGGATATCGGTGAGATAAAAGACCTGTTTGCCGAAAAGCTTTCGCATATTCAGAGAGAATACAGAGCTTTGCCGGCGCCTGTCATAAAAAAAGTTTCAGGCAGCGTGAAAACAGTTATGGAGCGTCAGAAAATCAAGCAGGGCAAGCTCGTTATGGGCTTCAAGGCGGACTGTGATCCGAATGATCCCGTCCGTGCCGCGGCGATGCGCTCTTTCTGCGATGTTTTCGGCGGCGGTCCCTATTCAAAGCTGTTTGCAAACGTGCGTGAAAAAATGAGCCTTTGCTACTATTGCTCGGCAAGGTTTACACGCCAAAAAGCTTTTGTTATGGTGCAGAGCGGCTGCGAGGAGGAAAATATGGAAAAAGCGCAGGCGGAGATCTTAAATCAGCTTGAGGAGATAAAAAAGGGCAATTTTGATTATGAGTTCAGTTCCTCCAAGATCGCGCTTTCCGACGCGCTTGATTCGGTTTATGACGCTCCCGAATCCATCGAGGCGTGGTACGGTCTCCAAAGCGCGGACGGAAAATATATCTCGCCGTCAGAGAGCGCGAAGCTCAACAATGCCGTAACAAAGGAACAGATCATGGATTGCGCCGCGTCGGTACAGCTTGACACGGTATATAAGCTTTCCTGTGAAAAGGAGGATGCCGAATGAAGATAACCGAGTCGCCGGAACTCAGAGAAAAGCTTTATGAGATAGACCATAAATCGGGACTTAAGGTCTTTGTGATGCCCAAAGAGAATTATAAATCCGCTTACGCGGTTATAGGCACCAAATACGGTTCCATTGATACCTGCTTTAAACGCAGCGATAAAAAGGACTTTATCCGTGTGCCTGAGGGGATAGCGCATTTCCTTGAGCACAAGCTGTTTGAGAGCGAGGAGTTGGACGCGTTTACACGCTATGCCGAAACGGGCGCTTCGGCAAATGCGTACACGTCTTTTGACAAGACCTGCTATCTCTTTCAGTGTACGGACAGGTTTGAGGACAGCCTGCGCATTCTGCTTGATTTTGTGACCCATCCTTATTTCACAAAGGAAACGGTTGAAAAGGAGCAGGGCATCATCGGTCAGGAGATTACTATGTATTATGACGTTCCGGGCTGGATGAGCACCTTTAACCTGCTGAAATGCCTTTATAAAAACCACCCTGTAAGGATAGATATTGCCGGCACGGTTGAATCGATCGCGCAGATAACGGACAAGCTGCTTTATGACTGCTATGACACTTTCTATAATTTAAACAATATGGCGCTTGCCGTGGTGGGAAACGTTCAGCCCGAGCAGGTTCTGAAGATCTGCGATGAGGTGCTTAAAAAGTCTGATGACGTCACTGTTGAGCGTGTGTTCGATGAAGAACCCCGCGATATCGTAAAGTCCTATGAAGAATACAATCTGGCAGTGAGCATGCCCGTCTTTTCGTTCGGCTATAAGGAGGCATGCACAACTCCGCTGCGAACGATAAAGGAAACGGTTGAGATGAATATCCTGCTTGAGATTCTTGCGGGTGAGACTTCGCCGCTTTACAGCGAGCTGTTTGAAAAAGGGCTTATCAACACAACCTTTTCAAAGGAATATTTTACCGGCAGCGGATATGAAGCCGTTATCTTTGAAGGAGAGAGCACGGACGCCGCAGCCGTTGCGCAGGCTATAAAGAATCAGGTGGCAAAGCTCCGTAAGGACGGTATAGGCGACGAGGAGTTTGAATCTGTTCGCCGCAGCCTTTACGGCAAGGAAATTATGTCTTATAATGTAACGGACGATGTTGCTAACGGAATCATAGGCTGTTATTTTGCCGGCTATAGCATTTTTGACGTGGTGGAGGCGTTCAAAACTGTTCAGAAAGAGGATATTGAAAAGCTGCTTTCGGAAAAGCTTGATGAAAAATACAGTGCGCTTTCCGTTGTGAAATCTAAGGAATAACAGGTAAAAAGCTATGAGTGATTATACAGAGGTCTTTTTTGACGGACTCGGCATCAGCTTCAATGTGCCGTCCGTTGCGTTTACAATAGGCGGTTATGAGGTGCATTGGTACGGTATCATAATCGCTTTCGGCTTTGCGCTTGCCGTGCTTTACGGCGGGCGCACGGCTTACAAATGGAAAATGAGCCTTGACGGAATGACGGATGTACTGATTTGGGGAACCCTTTTCGGGATCGTCTGCGCAAGGCTTTATTATGTTGTTTTTGAGTGGGATTATTTTTCCGCTCACCCCGAAGAGATTATAGCCATCTGGCACGGCGGTATAGCCATTTACGGCGGCATCATCGGCGCAATCATAGGCGGCTGGATAGGTGCTAAAATCGGAAAGATAGATTTTGCCAATCTGCTGGATATCGGAGCGCTCGGACTGCTCATCGGGCAGGGCATAGGGCGCTGGGGAAACTTCTTTAATCAGGAGGCGTTCGGCGCAAATACAGAAACGGCGCTGTTTCGCATGTGGTCAACAAAAATCAGGGATGAGCTTGCCGCCAATCAATATGAGTTGCTTGAGCGCGGTATGGAGGTAAACCCTGCCGAAGCCGTTCACCCCACATTTCTGTACGAAAGCGTATGGTGTATCGCGCTGTTCCTTATCCTCCATTTCTTTGTTAAGAAACGAAGAAAATTCAAGGGGGAGATTTTCCTGCTCTACGGCATAGGCTACGGACTTGAAAGAATGGTCGTTGAGGGGCTGAGAACAGACAGCCTTTATATCGGCTCAACGAATATCCGTGTAAGTCAGCTGTTATCCGCAGTGATCGTCGTGCTTTTCACGATCTGGCTTATCGTTATGTTCAGAAAGCTGAAGAAAGGTACGCTCGCAAGGAAGTATCTCATTGATCCGCCGCCGGTTGAGCCGGTTTACTGTGCTGTTTCTCAGGAATATAAATATTCCGAACCCAATGGCTCCAAAGAAGATGATTTCTATTTCAGAGTTTTGAAATAGTATTGAACGATTACATCTCTTGCTTAAAGAAAGGAAAAAATATGAGCATTATAGACGGAAAAGCCGTTTCCGCCGCAGTGCGTGAGCGCGTCAGGCTGGAAACGCAAGAACTGAAAAAACAGGGCGTAACGCCCGGGCTTGCCGTAATTATCGTAGGCGATGATCCGGCGTCACAGGTATATGTAAGAAATAAGGAAAAGGCGTGCGCAGAGGTGGGATTTTACAGCGAGAAATTCGCTCTGCCCGCCGAGACCACGCAGCAGGAACTGAACGCGCTCGTTCAGGAGCTAAATGCCAGAAAAGATATCAACGGCATACTCTGTCAGCTGCCGCTGCCCGGCCATCTTGATGATAAAGAAGTCATCAATTTGATTGACCCTATCAAAGATGTTGATGCGTTTCATCCCGTAAATGTGGGCGCGATCATGATAGGCGATTATCATTTTCTGCCCTGTACGCCTGCCGGAATCATGGAACTGCTGCACAGCACGGGAATCGAAATAGCAGGGAAAAAGGCTGTTGTTATCGGCAGAAGCAATATAGTCGGCAAGCCTATGGCAATGCTGCTGCTCCACGCGGACGCAACGGTTGAAATCACACATTCTAAGACCGCCAATCTTAAGGAGATCACCAAAGAGGCGGATATTCTTGTTGCCGCAGTCGGCAGAGCCAAATTCGTGACTGCCGATATGGTTAAGGAAGGCGCCGTTGTGATTGATGTCGGCATGAACCGGGATGAAAACGGCAAGCTGTGCGGCGATGTGGATTTTGATTCCGTTGCCGAAAAATGCTCGTTCATAACTCCGGTTCCGGGCGGAGTAGGTCCTATGACCATTTCAATGCTTATGCAGAATACATTAACGGCGGCAAAGCTGCAGAATAACCTTTGATTCTATTTTGCACTGCTTTTTCATAGAATGAATAAGATTTTGAAATCAGCGTGTTAAAGTTTAGAAAATTATGATTCTGCAGACGGAGATTGTTTATGGATATTATCGAAATTATAAAAGCAATAATTCTGGGCATTGTTGAGGGTATCACCGAATGGCTGCCCATCAGCTCAACGGGGCACATGATCCTTGTGGATGAGTTCCTTCAGCTGAATGTTTCCGAGGAATTCAAAAGCATGTTCCTCGTTGTTATCCAGCTCGGCGCGATACTTGCGGTCGTTGTGCTGTATTTTAAAAAGCTGATACCGCTTGAGGTGCAGAGCAAAAAACTTTGCTGGAAAAAGGATACGCTCACAATGTGGCTCAAAATCATCGTTTCCTGCGTTCCCGCGGCGATCGTGGGCGCGTTTTTTGACGATGAGCTCGAAGCCGTGTTTTATAACTGGCAAACCGTTTCGGCGGCGCTGATTATATTCGGCATACTGTTTATCATCATTGAAAAGCGCAATAAGGGCAGGGAGCCGCGTATAAATTCCATCAATGAAATTACGTATCAGACAGCCGCTATAATAGGCATTTTTCAGCTTATAGCCGCCATCTTTCCCGGCACGTCAAGGAGCGGCGCAACGATTGTGGGCGCGCTGCTGATCGGTGTTTCCAGGTCGGTTGCCGCCGAGTACACATTTTTCCTCGCGGTTCCGGTTATGTTCGGCGCAAGCGCGCTCAAGCTTGTTAAGTTTGGATTTGATTTCACTTCGCAGGAACTGCTCATCCTTTTCGTGGGCATGGCAGTGGCGTTTGTTGTTTCCATTCTTGCCATCAAATTCCTTATGAGTTACATCAAAAAGCACGATTTCACCGTTTTCGGATGGTACAGGATTGTGCTCGGCGCAGCGGTGATACTCTATTTCGCCCTTGCAGGTTAATTATGTGTATAAATTAAATAAGATCGGTTGAACAGCCGCAGGCAGAAATTTTGCCTGCGGCTTCCTCTTTTTTCACAAAATCTTTATTGTATATTTAAATTTATTATGGTATTATATCCATGTATAATTTTTATCAAAGGAGAATTAAGATATGTATTCCGATTATTATGATTCAATCGCAAAGGTGGCGGAGACGGATAAGGAAGTTGCGGACGCTATGGCTCTTGAGCTTAAGCGCCAGCGTGAAAATATAGAGCTTATCGCCTCTGAAAACCTTGTTTCACCGCAGGTCATGGCGGCAATGGGCAGCGTGCTTACAAACAAGTATGCCGAGGGTCTGCCGGGCAAGCGTTATTACGGCGGCTGTCAGTATGTTGATATTGTTGAGAATATTGCGATTCAGAGAGCGTGCGAGCTTTTCGGAGCAGGCTACGCAAATGTTCAGGCGCATTCGGGCGCACAGGCAAACACTGCCGTTTATCTTGCGCTGCTCAAGCCGGGCGATACCGTTATGGGTATGAGTCTGGACAACGGCGGACATCTGACCCACGGCTCGCCAGCCAATATCAGCGGAAAGTATTTTAATTTCATTCCTTACGGTGTTGACGATAACGGATTTATCGACCTTGACGCATTTGCCAAGCAGGTCAACAAGGTCAAACCAAAGCTGATTGTTGCAGGCGCGTCCGCTTATCCGCGCGCCATAGATTTTAAGACGATGGGCGAGATCGCCCACGCGAACGGCGCTATGTTTATGGTGGATATGGCGCACATTGCAGGTCTTGTTGCGGCAGGACTGCACCAGAATCCCGTTCCTTATGCGGATGTTGTTACGACAACAACGCATAAGACCCTCAGAGGACCGAGAGGCGGTCTGATCCTCTGCAACAACCCGTATCTTATCAAAAAACTCAATTCCGCTGTATTCCCCGGCACACAGGGCGGTCCGCTTATGCATGTTATCGCGGGTAAGGCTGTCTGCTTCGGTGAGGCGCTCAAGCCGGAATTCAAAGAATACCAGCAGAGGATCGTGGACAATGCTAAGACCCTTGCAGACGCGCTGAAGGCAAAGGGGCTTAACCTTGTTTCCGGCGGCACGGACAATCATCTGATCCTGCTTTCTCTTATCGGTACAGGTGTTACGGGCAAGGAGCTTGAGGCAAGGCTGGACGAAGTTCATATCACGCTGAATAAAAACACCGTTCCGAACGAGCCGCTTTCTCCGTTTGTTACATCGGGCGTGCGTATCGGCACTCCCGCCGCAACAACAAGAGGGCTTCAGAAAGAAGATTTTGAAAAGATTGCCGAGTATATTTATCTTGCCGTTACCGATTTTGACGGCAAGAAAGAGTATATCAGAAACGGCGTGGCTCAGATCTGCGCGAAATATCCGCTTTATGAATAAATGATTTTAGGAAGTGAAAAGAGTGATCGGTGTTTTTGCAAAGCTTTTCGGCGCTGTAATGGGATTTTTCTATTCATTTTATAAGCGCAGAAAAACGGAAAATAAAATAGCGTTTATATCCCGCCAGAGCGAAACGCCGTCAACAGATTTTCGCTATTTGATCAATGAGATAAAAACCAATTATCCCCGGTATAAGGTTGTTGTGCTGTGCAGGATGATTCCGTCATCTTTCGGCGGGAAGCTCAGATATATCGGCGAGATGTTCCGCCAGATGAAAGCCATGGCAACATCCAAAGTCGTGATATTGGATGGGTATTGCATCCTCGCCTCCATGCTGAAACATAAAAAGGATCTCAAGATCATTCAGATATGGCATGCGCTCGGCGCTTTCAAGAAATTCGGAAGATCCGTGCTCGATAAGGAGGGCGGCAAATCCTCCAAAACCGCGAAAGCGTTTAAAATGCATAAAAATTACAGCCTGATCGCTGCCAGCGGCGATAAATGCGTGCCGTGTTTTTCGGAGGCGTTCGGTCAGCCCGAAAGCAAATTCATTCCGATAGGTATTCCTCGTATGGATTATCTGACCGATCCTTCGGAAAAGGAAAGAATGCGCGGCAATATCATGCGCAGGTATCCTCAGCTTGATAACGGCAGAAAGAATATACTTTACGTTCCCACGTTCAGGGATACGGAAAAGGATAAAAACGCTCTCAAAAAGGCTACCGAAGACCTTGTGAACAAGGTCAATTACACGGATTACAACTTGATTGTAAAGCACCATGTGGTTGACACGAACAAGGAGCAGATCTATACGGATTCGCGTATGAACAAGGCTGAGGGGGAGTATTTTACCGGCATGGATTTCATGTGCGTTGCCGATTATGTGGTAACGGATTACAGCTCCGTTATTTATGAGGCGCTGCTAAAAGATCTGCCGCTTTATATCTATTGCTTTGACAGCGATACGTATATTGATGAGCGCGGATTTTATATCGACTTTTGGAGCGATATTCCGGCGCTTTATTCCAGAAACGCAAAAGGAATATGCGATTTTATCGCGGCAGATATGCGCGCCGATGCCGATAAGGAAAAAGCGTTTAAACAGGATTATGTAAACAAACGCTTTGCTTCCATAACCGCTGAGTACGGAAAGCTGATAGACGAATTGGCGCGCGGCGTTTATGACGGTCGCTATAATTACGGCGTTCTTTCCGACGACGCCGTATCGGATGAAACGTGTGAAAACGCAGAAGCAACTGAAACCGATACAGATCCAGATGATAGTGCCGCCGAAGAAAATCCCGTTGTTACAGAGCCGGCGGAGAACCGCGGTAAAATGATAGCCGAGCAGGAAACAACCGATAAAGCCCACGTTGAAGAAGAAACAGAAAATGAGCAAAATTAAATCGCTTTTATATCCTGCTCTGCAAAGAGCAAGATACGCGGGCTTTGCCGCCGCATTTGAAAAGGCGAAAAAGCTTCCCATGAACAGCAGAAAAATACTGATGTATTCCACTTCAAAGGGAAAGCTCGGCGGAAACCTGCTCGCAATAAAAAATTATATAGAAAAAAATGAACTGGATTATGAAATCAAAGTCGTAACATCGCTCGATCCGATGGCGCCCAATGCGCTTGCCGCCGAAATGGCGAAGAGCAAATATATACTTGTGGACGATTACGAGCCGCTCGTGTATGTTCTGCGGCTGCGCAGCGGTCAGAAGCTCGTTCAGGTGTGGCATGCGATGGGCGCTTTCAAACGGTTCGGCTACGGCAGAGATTCGGCGGAAAAGAATTCGATCACCCATAAGAATTATACCGACGCCATCGTCTCTTCGCCGGAGATTGTTCCGATCTACGCACAGGCGTTCGGAATCGGCGAAAGCCGAGTAAAGCCTGTCGGCACGCCGAGAACGGACTGCTTTTTTGATGAAGCGTATGTTGCTTGCGTAAAAAACAGGCTGTATGAAAAAGAACCGCGCTTGAAAGGCAAAAGGATATGCCTTTTCGCGCCTACTTTTAGGGGCGAAAACGTGCATAATGCGTATTACCCGTCTGAATTTTTCAGCGCGGCAAAATTTATAAGCGCACTGCCAAACGAATGGGTACTCATAATCAAGATGCACCCGTTTATAAAAGAAAAAGTCTGTGTTGCGCCTGAATGGAAAGACCGTGTGTTTGACTTTTCGGATGAACGGGAGATCAACGATATCCTGTTTATAACGGATGTGCTTGTTACGGACTATTCTTCCGTTATATTTGAAAACGCCGTGATCGGCAACCCTGCCGTGCTTTACGCTCCCGATCTGAAAGAGTATGACGGCGGCAGGGGATTTTATTATGATTATTCCGATTATTCGTGCGGCGAAGTCGTATCTGATTTTGAAAGCCTTGTGCCTGCCGTTTTAAGGGCGCGGCGCGGAAACGATGAACTTGCGGCTTTTAAAAAAAGATTTGTTCCGCTGTGCGATGGAAAATCATGCGAAAGATTTGTTAAAGAAATATTGAAGTGAGAAATATGAGCTACAGATTATCCGATAAATTTGCGAATTTGAAACCCTCCGCAGTAAGGGAAATACTGAAAGTCACCAATGAGCCGGGAATGATTGCTTTCGCCGGCGGATCGCCGGATACAGCAGCGTTTCCCTGCAAAGAGGTTGAGAAAATAACGGCGGAAATTTTGAGAGAGGACCCGGTATCCGCTCTTGTTTACGGCGTTTCCGAAGGGTATGAGCCGCTGCGTGAAACCGTAAAAAAGTGGCTGAAAAGGCGTGAAAACGTCGGCACCGATGATGATGTGGTCATTATAACTGCCGGCGGCACGCAGGTCATGGATATAACCACCAGAATTCTCGCCGCAGAGGGCGATACGGTTATCTGTGAAGAGCCGTCTTTTATAGGTTCCCTCAACTGCTTCCGTTCGCACGGCTGTAAGCTGGCAGGCGTACCTATTGATTCCGACGGAATGAATATGCAGGCGCTTGCAAGGGCCATACACGAAAATCCCGACGCAAAATTTATATATACGATCCCGAATTTTCAAAATCCGGGCGGCACAACCATGAGCCTTGAAAAACGCAGGGAGATGTACCGCCTTGCCCTTGAGAATGATCTTGTCATTCTTGAGGATAACCCATACGGAAATCTCCGAGTTACAGGCGAGGATATACCTCCCATAAAGAGTCTTGATACGGAGGGTATCGTCTTTTACGCAGGCTCGTTTTCCAAGATACTCGCACCCGGCATCAGAGTGGCATATGCAGTTATACCGAAAAAAGCGGCTGCCGCTTTCACCATCGGAAAACAGGTTTCCGATGTGCATACCGGCGTGCTCAATCAGATGATCGTTTCGCGCTGGTTTGACGAATATGACGTTGACGGGCATATAGTAGATATAAGAAAGATATACAGGCGCAAGCTGAATCTTATGTGTGACTGCCTTGATAAATACTGCGTCGGTTTCATAACCTATGTTCGCCCCGAAGGCGGGCTGTTCATCTGGGCAAAGCTGCCCGATGATGTGGATATGCTGAAATATGTGGGCGCACTGCTGGAAAGAAAAGTGGCTGTTGTGCCCGGCAGCGCGTTTATGACGGATGACACGGCTGCGTGCAGCTATATACGCCTGAATTTCTCCACGCCGAGTGATGATGATATTGTTAAAGGCGTTAAAATTATGGGCGAGGTTGCGCAGCTATTTTAGGAATATACAAATTGTCAGGTTAAAGGATGGTTTAATATGTCAGAACAACAGGTTGCGGAAAAGAGAAAAAGAAGTTTATCGCTGATTCAGCCGACATCGATTCCGACTTTGGGCAATTATCTCGGCGCCATGCGAGGCTGGCCGGCGTTTCAGCAGGAGTTTGACACGATATACGGCGTAGCCGATCTCCATTCGATCACGGTAAGGCAGGAACCTCAAAAGCTCAGAAAGCAGACGAATGAGCTTTTCGCCATGCTTCTTGCGCTCGGGCTTGACCCTGAAAATGGAATCGTTTTCATTCAGTCACAGGTTCCGACGCATGCACAGCTTGCATGGATCCTGAACTGCTACACTCAGTTCGGCGAGCTTGCAAGGATGACTCAATTCAAAGATAAATCCGCCCAGCACAAGGATAATGTTAACGCCGGTCTTTTTACATATCCCTGCCTTATGGCAGCCGATATCCTGCTGTATCAGGCGGATATCGTGCCTGTCGGCGCAGACCAGAAACAGCATCTCGAAATCACGCGCGATATTGCCGAGCGTTTTAACGGCATTTACGGCAATGTGTTTACGGTGCCGGAGGCGTATATCCCGAAAACAGGCGCCGCAAGGGTCATGAGCCTTCAGGACCCTTCGCGCAAAATGAGCAAATCAGATCCGAATCCCAAGGGCACTGTATATCTTACGGATGCGCCCGAGGTCATTATGAAGAAATTCAAGTCCGCTGTTACGGACAGTGATATGTGCGTGCGCTATGCCGAGGGCAAGGACGGTATCAATAACCTTATGACGATCTATTCCGCCGTTACGGGCGACAGCCTTGAAAAGATAGAGTCCGATTTCGCAGGCAAAGGCTACGGCGATTTTAAAAAGGCAGTCGGCGAGGCTGTGGTTGCGGAGCTTGAGCCGATTCAAAGGAAATTCAATGAATTTTTAAATGACAGGCAATATCTTAAGGAATGTCAGGAAAAAGGCGCTGAAAAGGCGATGCGTATCTCTTCCCGCACTCTGGGTAAAGTCATGAAAAAGGTGGGCTTCCTGCTCTGATCAGGTTTCAAAGATATTCTGTTCATAAATATTAGGGGGCTTTTGCGGCTCCCTTTTATTTTTGTTGATCGGATCATTTTATTCAGCTATAATATTCAGAACAGTATTTTGCAGGAGAAAAAATATGGATAAATTCAGATGGGCGTATGTAGGAAACGGCAATATTGCAGTTTCCACTGCGCAGGAAATATTGAAAGGCAATCATAAGATCGTGTCCGTTTACGGCAGAAATGCCGAAAAAGCAGAGGCATTTGCGAAAAAATACGGAGCGCTCAGCTTTGAGGATCTAGAAAGCGCTGTAAACAGACCTGATATTGACGCCGTTTATATAGCAACACCGCATACCTCGCATGTTGACTATGCCGTTCGCGCTATGAAAGCCGGCAAGCCGGTTCTATGCGAAAAACCCGTGGGAGTAAGCGTGCGCGATGTTGATGTACTTATTAATACTGCTAAAAAAGAAAACATATACTTTTGCGAGGCGATGTGGACCTGGTTTTCGGATGTTGCGCTGACGGTTAAAAAATGGGTTCAAAGCGGCGAGATCGGAAGCGTCGGAAAAGTCGTGATTAACTATGCTTTTCCCGGAATACTTATGCCTAAGAATTCCCGTGTTCTTATGCCTGAAACGGCAGGCGGAGCACTGCTTGACATCGGAATCTATCCCATAACTTATTGCTATAACATTTTCGGATTTCCTAAGGATATCATCTGCCGGGGCAGACTTAAAAACGGAATCGATATCAGTGAGACCGTTACCCTGAAGTATGACGGCTTTGACTGTGTGCTGAATATGTCATTATGCTCGCTTAAGGAAAACTGCTTTATGAAAGGCACGAAGGGTTCGGTAAGTCTGCCGTCCTTCTTTCATATGGCATCCAAGGCTGTGCTTAAAAATGAGAACGGCAGGCAGGTGTTTAAGGGCAGAACGGATTATCTGACGGAGTTTGACCGGGCGGCGCAGGAGATCAGAGCGGGCAGAAAAGAATCGGTTTACATACCGTTTGCGTCCACAAGAAACTGTATGCTGATCATAGATGAATGCCGCCGTCAGCTCGGTCTCGTTTACCCGTTTGAAAAACAGAACGTTTAAAGATTGTGAATGTTTTAACGTGTTTTATACTGATAGTTTTAATATTTATTAAATATAGCTAAAAGATAACTTTAATTTTGTAACTCTTTGTAATTGACCGCATTGCTTTAATTGTGATATAATTATTTTGTGTTATTTTGATTTAAAGGAGGAATTATTTTGAAGGAAGCAAAAGCAATGGCATATGTGAATATGTACGGCGTGCTTGCAACTCTTGAAAATCTCTGTGAGATAGACGATCAGGCAAAGGCAATTCTGGCCGGTCTGAAATCGCCCGTTTCACTTTGCTTTGAGGTTGCGGACGGACCGTGCGGCACATTCCATTTTTCAAAGAGCGGCTGTAAATTTACGGAGGGCTCCGCAGGCTGCACCTGCAAAATGAATTTCAGCTCACCCGAAAAATTCAACGCGCTTATAGATAATGCAAAGCCCGGCATGCCCACAAAGGGCGTTGTTCAGGTGCTCACATTCCTGCTTGGTCCTTTTACCAAGCTTACGGACAGACTGACCGAGCTGCTCAGACCGAGCGAGGAAAATCTGAAGAACAGGGCTTTTTTTGAGGAGTCAACTATACTTACATTTTATACGATTACCGGCGCGATATCGGCTCTTGCCAACTCCGATTCCATTTCTATGTTTACCGCAAACAGCACGGTTGACGGCGTTGTTTCAATGGGCATAAAGGATAAATGCTATGCCGGGATCAAAATTAAAAACCATCATTTCACAACGGTTAAGGAAAAACCTGAAAATCCAAGAGCGGTTATGGAATTTGCGGATATTGACCTTGCTTACGGTTTGTTCACCGGCACGGTCTCAACCATTGCGGAGCTTTGCAAGGGCAACATCTATATGTGCGGAATGATTTCCATGGTGGATAACCTCAACCGTATTCTGGACAGAGTTGCCGCTTATCTCGGCTGACAGGAGGATATTGTAATTATGAGTAAATTTCCCGAATATAAACACGAAAAAAGCCAAGAGTGGTTCAATAGGGCGCTGGACGCCATCCCATCCGGCGTTTACGGACACCTCGGCCCGAGCGAGGGACTTTTCCTTCCGATCACAAAATGGCCGCTTATGAGCGATCATGCCAAGGGTACATATTTTTGGGATGTTGACGGCAATAAATATCTTGATTTTATGTGCGCTTACGGCCCGAATGTGCTCGGTTATTGTGATGATGATGTCGATGCGGCTGCAATAGAGCAGCTCAGACGCGGGAACTGCACGACTTCTCCCTCTTATAAGATGGTAGAGTGCGCAGAGCTTCTTAAAGATACCGTTGCCTGCGCAGACTGGGCGTTCTTTATGAAAAACGGCTCAGACGCCACTACATTCTCTGTCATGTGTGCGCGCGCGCATACCGGCAAAAAGAAAATGATTTTCTTGAAAGGCTATTATCACGGAGATTTCCAGTGGGCGCAGAAGATAGACTATCCGGGCATCCTGCCGGAGGATGTTGCGAACAACATTATTATTCCGTGGTTTGATCTGGATGCGCTGCAGCAGGCATATGACGAGTGCAGCGGCGATGTTGCCGGACTTATCGCACAGCCGTATGACCATGGTAATTTTAAAGATAATGAGTGTGCCACCAAGGATTACTGGCAGGCAGTTCGCCGATTCTGCGATGAGCATGGCATCGTGCTGATCTTTGATGATGTGCGCACCGGCTTCAGACTTGACCTCGCCGGCTCAGACCATTATTACGGAATCAAAGCAGACCTTATCTGCTTCTGCAAAGCGCTTGCAAACGGCTACAATATGTCTGCTGTGTGCGGCGGCGAACATATGAAATCCACCGCGTCATCCGTTACATACACAGGCTCTTACTGGATGAGCGCCGAGCCTTTTGCCGCTTGTCTGGTGTGCATAAATAAGATGAAGAAGCTCGATGTTCCCAATATGTTCAGAAAGCTCGGAACAAAGCTTACACAGGGCTTTTCCGATGCTGCGGCGGAGCACGGTTTTAATCTTGTGGTCTCCGGCGAGCCAGCGCTGTTCTATCTCAGGATCGCCAATGACGACAGTTTGATGCTCCATCAGGAATGGATCGCCGAATGTGTTTCAAGAGGACTTTTCCTTGCGTCACACCACAACCACTTCATCAATGCCGCGGTTACGGATGATGATATCAAACTCGCGGTTGATATTGCTGAGGATGCTTTCGGCGTTGTTGCCGCGAGACATCCCGAAATAGAGGGATTAAAATAATCGCTTAATTAAGGAGGAAAATTTATGCCAGCAAATTACAAGCCATTTGATAAAGAAGAATGGCTCCGCCTTGAAAAAAAGGCGGATGAACTCAGGCGTCTTACGGTTCAGACCACTGTCTGGGGCGGTTCGGGTCATATCGGCGGCGCCATGAGCGCTATGGACGCTATGACGATTCTTTATCACCGCTTTATGAAACTCGATGTCAACAATCCGGATATGCCGGATAGAGACAGATTCGTGCTCTCAAAGGGTCATGCGGCTGTCGGATACGGTCCTGTTATCTGTGATTACGGCTTTATGGATGTTGAGGGTCTGCACAACTTTAATCTGACCGGCTCGCTCTTCGGTATGCACCTTGACTGCAATAAGATCAAGGGCGTGGACTGCTCCAGCGGATCGCTCGGCCATGGTCTTTCACTGGCCTGCGGATTCGCGCTTGCGGGCAGAGTAAACGGTATAGACTATATGAACTATGTTCTCACGGGTGACGGCGAACTCAACGAAGGCTCAAACTGGGAGGCTGCAATGACCGCCGCGCAGTTCAAACTTTCAAATATCGTTGTGCTTGTTGACAACAACAAATGTATGATCGACGGCAGAGTGGACGATGAAATGAAAGTTGAGCCGCTCGATAAAAAATTCGATTCCTTCGGATTTATAGTTGAGCGCATAGACGGTCAGAATATGAAAGAACTCAACTCGGCAATAGAAAACGCGATCAACAACCATAAAAACGGCGGAGATAAACCGTACGCTATTATTATGGATACGAAAAAGGGTGCAGGTATCGACTTTATGGAGGACGACTATCATTGGCACTACGGCGCTCTTGACGATGATAAGACGAAACGGTGCTACGACAGTCTTGATAAATATTATGCATCTCGTGTGGCTCGTGCGGAAAAGGAGGCGTAAGCTATGGCAAGCGGAATGACATATACAATGACGGAAACCACTCAGCTTTCCACGGCTGAGTACTATGGAAAAGCTCTCTGCGAGCTGGGTGAGGAGCACAAGGAAGTCGTTGCTCTTACGGCTGACCTTGCCAAGTCTACTAAGATCGGCATGTTCGGTGAAAAATTCCCGGACAGATTTTTCAATGTGGGCATAGCGGAGCAGAATATGTTCGGCGTTGCCGCGGGAATGGCAAAAAACGGGCTGATTCCTTTCGCCTCTACTTTTGCTATCTTTACCGCCGCGCGTTCGCTTGATCAGATCCATACGGATATCTGCTATCAGAATGTTCCTGTTAAAATCATAGCAACACACGCCGGCACATCATTCGGTCAGGCAGGTTCAACGCACCATTCACTCATTGATATGGCGTGTATGAGAAGTTTGCCGCATATGACGGTAATCTGCCCCTGCGACGGTGTTGAAACTTATCATGCCGTTAAAAAGGCTTATGAATATCCCGGTCCGGTCTATATCAGGATCAACCGCGGATTTGATCAGATCATTTATAAAAACATTGAGGACTGTGATTTTGAAGTCGGCAAGGCGAAGGTCATGAACGAAGGAACGGATATCACCGTTATCGCATGCGGTTCATGTGTTTATCAGGCTTTGCAGGCAGCTCAGATGGCAAACGCCGACGCAGGCATAAAAGTTCGCGTGCTCAATATGCACACGATCAAGCCGATAGACGAAGAGGCGGTTATGTCCGCCGTGATGGATACAAGAAGGATTATCACCGTTGAGGATCACACGGTGATGGGCGGTCTCGGCTCTGCTGTTGCCGATGTTGTTGCTAAGAGCGGTAAAGCCTGCGCGTTTAAAATGCTCGGTCATCAGGACGCTTTTTCAACCATCGGTCTTCACGAGGATCTTATGTCCATCGCAAAGATAGACGCAAACGGTATAGCAGAAGCGATTGCCGAAGTAATGCATCAGGATTTTGAAGAGGATGACGCATGGGACGATGAGTTCTAAATCGGTTTTCTCTTTATAATCTTAATTTGAAAGGAATGTGTTATTATGGCAAGCGATGTAACCCGCTATACAAATAAAGTATTTATGGCTGCCGCTCTACCGCTTATGAAAACGATAGCCACGGATGTGCCTGAGCTCGCCAAAAAGTTTGAGGGTGTTGACGCTGTTTATCAGGTTTCTGCCATGGTGAACGCGCAGGATAAGGAAGCCGTTCACTTCATTGTTGAAAACGGTGAATGGTCTTGTAAGCTCGGCGAGTATTTCGGGCAGAAGAAAATAGACGCGGAGCTTCAGTTTTCATCCATGGAAAAGATGAACGCCTTTATGAAAGGCGATATGTCTAAGCTTCCGAAGATGAAGATAAAATCTTTGCCCAAATTTCTCAAATTTATGGCAGTGCTTCTCAAAATGAGCAGCCTTCTGGGCATTAAGGAACCGCCTGAGGATGATACGCTTTCACTTCTTTTGTGCAAGCTGTATTTCTATCTGCTTTCAAGCGGCATCAGCCAGCTCAATAAAATGGGTCATCCCGAAATCCATGACTGGACTTCAAAAAGCCCGGACCGAGTTTATCAGTGGGCAATTGAGAACCACCCGGAATGCACGGCATATCTGCGCATAAAGGCAGGAAAATCACGCGCGGGCAGGGGCGAGTACAAGCGTTCCAAGCCGTTCTTCTGCATGAAGTTCGATACGCCTCAGCATGCGCTTATGATTTTATTGGGCACGGGCGATATGCTCCAGATGGTAAAGGATAAGCAGCTGATTATGGAAGGTGCGCCTGAATTCGGCGCTATGATCGGCGATTACATGATGGTCGTCGGCGACCTTGCAAAATAATGACTGAAAAAATAGAATCGGCTGAACAGATGTTCAGCCGATTTTATTTTTTGACTGTTTATGATATACACTATTTATCTATCCCTTCTTTTTTGACTCGTTTTACCATAAGAATAACAAGCAGAATAATCCAGGCAGCCCACGCAAGCGCACAGCCTAAAACGGGAACCAGAAAGTCAATAACCGCACCGAGAATAAAGGGAATGGACATAAACATCATAAATTTACCGTATTCACGGCACATGGATTTTTCGTCGAACATCCGGCGTTCCGCAGCTCTTTTTGTATTATATCCTGCAAGAAAATCAGCTGCTTTCCCTTTTGATCTGAAGAAAAACAGACCCAAAAGAAGCATAGAAACTGCCATCAGTATATCTATGGCAATAAGAATTATATTATCGCTATTCATTTTAAAACCTCCGTAAAACACACTAAATACCGAATTCTTCGGCATAAATAAGCGAGCCGCTTAAAGCGGGCGCGTTTTCGCTAAGTTGAAGCGCCATGAAGTTTACCGCCGGAATTCCGTCAGGCGTTTTTGCGCCGTATTTTTCGGCGGGAACAAAGCCGAATCGGGGATAGTATTTTTCACTTCCTAAAACGAATATATACTGCCATCCCAGCGCTTTTGCGATCTTTTTTGATTCGGTTATCAGAGCGGTTCCCACGCCGCTGCGCTGAAATTCGGGTGCAACGGAAAGCGGCGCGAGTACGAGTACGGTCTCTGCGTCGATCTGTGCCTTTGAATACATTATATGCCCTGCGATTTTACCGCTTATTTCCGCAACCAAAGAAAGCTCCGGCACAAAAGCATCGCTTTTTCTGAGCGCCTCTGCCAGATCCTGTTCGTTGCCGTCCTTGTGCTCGGCAGATTCAAACGCTGCTTTTATCAGGTCATAGACCTCTTTGTAATCCTTTTCTGTTTCTCGTCTTATAATCAAAAAAATTCCTCCCATCGGAAAAAGCAATAATAAAAGCGTTTTATGTACGGTTATTATATCATGATTGCAGGAAAAATAAAATCTGTTTCAGGGAATTGAAAATTCAGATTTTATATAATTTTAATGCGTAACTGTATTGATTTTATTTGATTTACTGATATAATATCATTGATAACAAACTATAGATATAAAGAGGCTTATAATATGGGCGAATACAGAAGAAAAACCAAAATCATATGCACGATCGGTCCTGCGTCCTGCGATAAGGAAACGCTGAAAAAGCTTATGCTTGAAGGCATGGACGTTGCCAGATTCAACTTTTCACATGGCGATTATGACACGTTTGAAAAATGGTTTTCAAATGTTGTTGAGGTCAGGGAAAAACTCGGTATTCCCGTTGCAACACTGCTGGATACAAAAGGTCCTGAGATCAGGATCGGCTCTTTTGAAAGTGAAAACGGCATAGTCCTCAAAAGAGGACAGACTTTTACCCTTACAACAGACGATATCAAAGGCAACAACGAAAGATGTTCCGTATCTTTCAAAGGTTTGCCGAAAGAGGTCAAAAAGGGCACTACCATCCTTATTGACGACGGTCTGATCGCTCTTGAAGTTGAAGAAATAAAGAACGAGGATATTCTGTGCAAAGTCATTGACGGCGGAGTGGTAACGGATCACAAGGGCGTAAATGTGCCGAATGTTTCGCTTTCTCTCCCTTATCTTTCCGATAAAGATATGCAGGACCTGAATTTCGGCGCGCAGATGGGATTTGATTTCATTGCCGCTTCCTTCTGCCGTACGGGGGCCGATATTGCGTATCTGCGCAATTTCTGCCATGCACTCGGCTGGAACGATGTCAGGATCATTGCCAAGATCGAGAACAGTGAAGGCGTTGAAAATATCGACGATATTATCCGTGAGGCGGACGGCATCATGATCGCCCGCGGAGATATGGGCGTTGAGATACCGTTTGAAAAGATCCCGGCGCTTCAGAAAATGATAATCGAAAAAGTGTTTGCGGCAGGTAAAATTGTTGTTACCGCAACGCAGATGCTGGAATCCATGATCAAGAATCCCCGACCCACAAGAGCGGAGATCACGGATGTTGCCAACGCGATTTATGACGGCACTTCATCCATCATGCTTTCCGGCGAAACGGCAATGGGCGCGCATCCCGTTGAAGCTGTCAGAACCATGGCGCTTATAGCACGCACCACGGAGCAGGATATAAACTATATAGATAGATTCAAAACACTCGCGCCCGGGCATCTGTCCGGCGATATCACCTCCGCTATATCCCATGCAACCGTTACTACCGCCCACGATCTGAACGCTGCTGCAATCATAACCGTTACGAAGAGCGGCAATACAGCAAGGCAGATCTCAAAATACAGACCCAACTGCCTTATCATTTCCGCCACAACCAGTGAAAAGGTACGCCGCCAGAACAATCTGTCTTGGGGCGTTCTTCCCGTAATGTGCGAAGAAAAGTCAAATACGGACGAGCTGTTCAGCCACGCCGTTGAAGTTGCGAAGAAAACGGGCTATATCAAAAAAGGTGATATCGTTGTTATTACGGCGGGAATCCCGCTTGGACAGAGCGGCACAACGAATATGCTCAAGGTTGATGTTGCTGATTAATGAGGTTTCAATATGAATAAAAAAATCGTAAAACTTGTTGTTGCACTGGTTGTTGTGATTGCGCTTATCGCTGCAGGCGCGTTCTTGTATACGCGTATCTCGCGCGATATCAACGGCACCGAATCCGGCGAAGCCAAGGAATATACGCTTGTGATCGAGCCGCAGGATTTCCAGTACGAAATCTCCAAAATGCTCAGCGATAACGATATAGTTGTTGATGATTCGATATGGTCCATGTGGATGGACAGCCACTACCCGGATTTTACGTATATCAACGGCGAGTATTATCTGAACTCAAATATGAGTTATGAGGAGATCGCCCAAAAGCTGCAAAAGCCGGATATCAGTCATCAGGTTGTTTCGGTTGCGATCCCGGAGGGGTATAATGTTTTTGATATAGCAGAAACGCTTGAGGAAAACGGCATATGCAGCGCAGAGGATTTTTACGCTGCCGTTTCAACAACAGAGGGTTACGATTATGACTGGCTTGCCGGATTTCCGCAGGACAGGGAAAATATCGGCTTTATTCTGGAGGGCTTTCTTTTTCCGGCAACATATGATTTCGGTATGAATACGGACGCGAAAATGATCGTCGATCAGATGCTTTCCGCGTTTGATGACCGCCTGTCGGATGAGATGCTGAATTACTGCGAACAGAACGATATGACGCTTTATGAGTTTATAACGCTTTGTTCTATCGTGCAGGAGGAGGCGCTCACGGAAAGCAGCGCTCAAAATATCGCCTCTGTTCTTGTAAACAGGCTTGACAGCGGCACCAAGCTTCAGTGTGACGTAACTTATTATTACGCGCAGAAGCTGCTTGACTACGGATTTCCGCGCAGCACCTATGATTCCTATTATACCTATCGCTGCCCGGCGCTTCCGAGCGGACCGATAGCAAATTCCGGCATGCATATTGTAAATGCAGTGATCGATCATCCCGATACGGATTATTTGTATTTCTTCTCCGATCTGAACGGCGAATTTCATTTTGCCGAAACAGGCGAGGAGTTTGAACGTCTTAAGGAACAGTATCCATGGAAGTGATCACAGCTTTCGCACTGAAGTTTTGGAGGAAGATTTATGTCTAAATGGGACAGGGATTATCTTGCGCTCTGCGATAAGATTCTGACGCAGGGCACAGAGGTGGTAAACAGAACAGGCGTTAATTCCATAAAAGTTCCGGCGCATCATTTTCATTTTGACCTTTCAGAGGAATTTCCGATATTAACAACAAAGCAGCTTTTTATACGCCAAGCGGTGCTGGAAATGCTGTGGATCTATCAGGCGCAGTCAAACGACGTCAGATGGCTGCAGGAACGTGATGTTAAGATCTGGAACGAGTGGGAGATCGATGAGGAAGGCTATTGGAACGCAACACAGCTTCTTCCCGATGAAAACGGAAAGCTCGTTAAACAGCAGGTGCATAAGTTTTTCGGCAAGGAATTTGCGCACACGATCGGAACGGCGTACGGCTATATTGTCAATAAATTTAAAATGACGCAGAATCTCATAGATAAGATTCAAAACCACCCGGAGGACCGCAGAATGATCATGACCCTGTGGCAGAACGATTATTTGGATACCGCTGTTCTGCCGAGCTGCGTCTGGAGCAGTGAATGGGATGTAACGGACGGAAAGCTGAACTGCTGGGTTCACCAGCGCTCCTGCGATGTTCCGCTCGGTCTGCCGTTCAATGTAACGCAGTATGCCGTATTGCTCTCTATGCTTGCGCATGTTTCCGGCTTGCAGCCGGGAACGATCGACTGGAGCATAAAGGACGCGCATATCTATGTAAATCAGGTGGACGGCATCAGAGAACAGCTTCGCCGTCTGAAAGAAGAGGGCGATCTGCCCGCTCCCGAATTATGGCTTAATCCCGAAGTAAAGGATTTCTTTGCGTTCGATAACAGCAGGGATATAAAAGATATCAAGCTGACAGGCTATAAGCATCTCGGAAAGATTGCTTTTCAGATTTCACAGTAATCATTTTAAAGGTAATTTTATGAGCATATCATTGATTTTATCGGTAGGAAAAAATAATGAGATCGGCAGGGGAAATGACCTTATTTGGCATTTCCATGCCGATATGAGGTTCTTCCGCGAGACCACAACGGGCAACACCGTTATAATGGGCAGAAAAACATTTGAGTCCCTGCCGAAGGTGCTTCCCAACAGGCGCAATATCGTGATTTCTTCGGATACAGATCTGAAGATCGACGGGGCTGAAGTCGTTCACAGTATTCAAGAGGCGCTTGACGCCGCGCAGAACGATACTGTTTTTGTGATCGGCGGCGGAAAGATATATGCGCAGTTTCTTCCGGCTGCCGATCGAATCTACTTAACGGAGATAGACGATGAATGCCCGAACGCGGATACGTTCTTTCCGCAGTTTGACAAGTCGCTTTATACACGTGAGCTCCTGGCGGAGCACGAGGAGAACGGCGTTCGATTTTCCCACGTGCTTTACACAAAAAAATAATTGTATCAAGGATAAAGGTTTGACCGCATTTTTATCGGTCAAACCTTTATTTTGCTGATTGATGAAAATAGATTTTAAAAGTCGGGAAATGTGATTTGAATTTTGATATCATATCCGTGAAAGGAGGAAAAATTATGAATCACTTAGACACCCTTCAAAACGGGATCGATTATATCGAAAGCCATTTAGCGGACGAGATAAGCAATGAAGAGATATCCGCAGTCACCCGTATGAGCATTGTTCATTTTCAAAAAGCGTTTTTGGGTATAACCGGGCTGACATTGGGTGAATACATCAGAAACCGCAGGCTGACTCTTGCCGCAACGGAACTTGCCGGCGGCAAAAATACCGTGCTCCAGATCGCTTTGAAATACGGATATGAAAGCAGCGAGGGATTTTCAAGGGCGTTCAGGGAATTTCACGGCGTTAATCCGAATGTGATTAAAACAGGAAAAGGGCGTTTTTATCTGTTCAATAAAATCACGCTTGAGATCAAAGTGAATGGGGGAAACAAAATGAACTTTGAAATCACCGAACTTAAAAACAAAAGCTTTGCCGGTATTAGAACCATAGCATCCGGCAATATGAATAAAGATATCGACAAACGCTGGGACAATGATGACGAGACTTGGGAAGCCACCCGCAGACAGCAGAACGAACTGCTGACAGATGACCATATCTGGTATGAGGTTTACAGAAAAAAGGATGATGATACTTATTTGCATTATATATGCTCCGGCTGTGATGAAATACCAACCGGCTGTGAGCGGGTGAATTTTGAAGGCGGTCTTTATGCAAAGATAACGACCGAAAGGTGTAAATATCCTACCGAACAGCTCAAGGGCGCTTACTATTCGTCCCTAATTGATAATCAATGGCTCGAAGACGCAGGCTTCGAACTGGATGACAAACGCAACCAGCTTTATGTAACAAACTGGACAATGATAGAGAAAGAGGAAAGATTTATTGAAATTTATCTTCCTGTCAATAAAATAGACGGGATACATTGATTATTCAAAAGATTTTTTATAACGTTTATACTTCAGAATGTATGCGTGGATTTATGAAAAAAGTAAGCTATAGCTAAAAAATTATATTTTGTTGTTGACAAAGTTGTTTTATTGTGTTAGTATAATCCCACAACAAAGAAGAACATTTTCCCGTTCTCCCCTTAAGCGCAGGCAAAAAGGGCAATATCCTTTTGTATGTTTGGGTTTATTGAAGTGCGGGCATTTATGTTCGCACTTTTATTATTGTTTGCATATTTTGAACCGATAGGTTTTGAGTTGTTGCAGGCAGATCAGGTCTTTATTTTAAATGAGGTGTTATTTATCAGCAGAGAAATTCCGCAGCTCAACGGAGAAATCAGAGACAAGGAATTGCGTGTCATCACTGCAGACGGTGAGCAGCTTGGTATCATGAGCGCAAAGGAAGCGCAGCACGAGGCCGAGATCAGAGGGCAGGATCTTGTTAAGATCGCTCCTCAGGCAAAGCCGCCCGTTGTTAAGATTATGGATTACAGCAAATTCCGCTATGAGCAGGCTAAGCGCGAAAAGGAAAACCGCAAGAAGCAGAAAACGGTCGATACCAAAGAAATACGCCTTTCGCTGAATATTGATGTTGGCGATTTCAACACAAAGGTGAATCAGGCAAAGAAATTTCTTGAGAAGGGCGACAAATTAAAGGTCTCTTTGCGCCTTCGCGGCAGAGAGATGGCTCATTCGGATCTCGGCGTTGCCAATATGGAAAGGTTTGCTCAGGCACTCGGCGAGGATATTAATGTTGATAAAGCCCCGAAGCTTGAGGGCAGGCAGATACTTATGTTTGTTTCCCAAAAGCCTTCTAAGTAATTAAAAATATATAACTGGAGGAATAAATTATGCCAAAGATTAAAACACACAGCGGCGCGAAAAAGCGCTTCAAAACCACAAAAAGCGGCAAGGTAAAGCGCGCGCATGCTTATACCTCTCATATTCTTACAAAAAAGACCACTAAGCGTAAAAGAAATCTTCGCAAAACAACAGTGGGCGATGTAACGAATCAGAAGCAGATGAAGAGGCTCGTTCCTTACAAATAAACCGCAGTTACTGTTGTTTGCTGAACAGAATATTTCCTGCTCCTTGATTTGTGCGGGATGATTTAAAGATTACAAAACGTTTGATATATCGGAGGTAAACAGATTATGGCAAGAATTAAAGGCGCTATGGCCACACGTAAAAGAAGAAAGAAAGTACTGAAAGCCGCTAAGGGCTATTACGGCAGCAAGCACCGTTTGTTCAAAACAGCAAAACAGGCTGTAATGAAGAGCGGTCAGTATGCTTATATCGGCAGAAAGCAGAGAAAGAGAGATTTCCGCAGAATGTGGATCTCAAGAATCTCCGCTGCCTGCAAGGCAAACGGCACAAACTATTCAACATTTATGAACGGTCTTAAAAAAGCAGGTATCGATCTGAACAGAAAAATGCTTGCTGAGATCGCTGTTTCGGATGCCGCTGCTTTCACAGCGCTTGTAGAATCAGCAAAAGCTGCACTTTAATTTTCAAATTAAAATATAATGCAAGAACTCCCCGATGATTTTATCTTCGGGGAATTTTTTATAAGTGCATTGCCGGATTTCAGATTTTTTTGTTAAGAATTATTAAAAATCCTTTTAAATTTAATTTTTGGTGTTGCACTTTTTTGCATTATAATGTATTATAATCTATATCTTAAAATATAGATATTAAATATATTATTTATTTAATAGTGCGTGGTTTTCTTAAACAGAAATTTTTATTAGCCGTGGGGAATCGGTATGGAAAAAATCACAAGCAGATCAAACAGCTTAATAAAACATATCAAAAAGCTTTTCACCTCCCGCAGAGCGCGCACGGAAAATGCACAGTTCGCGCTGGAGGGTGCAAGGCTTTGTTTTGATGCTCTGAATTCAGATTGCCAGCCGCTTGTTCTGCTTTTGACCGAAGCTGCATATGAAAAATATGAAGATAAGTGCCGCGCGCTTGTTCCTTCTTTTAAAAACGCCTATTTTATATCGGAAGATATTTCGGCTTATCTCGGCGATACCAAAACGCCTCAGGGCGTATTTGCAATTTGCTCCCAGCGAAAAAAGGATTTTTCACCCCAAAAGGGCAAAAAATATATTGCGCTTGACCAAATCCAGGATCCTTCAAATCTGGGCGCCGTCATCAGGTCCGCCGAGGCTCTCGGAATAGACGGAGCTTTACTTTGCGGCTGCTGTGATATTTATAATCCCAAGGTTTTGCGCGCTTCCATGGGCGGTGTTCTGCGTTTCCCGGTTATGATATGCAGTGATCTTGCCGCCGAGATAACAGGGCTTAAAAGTGATGGATTTTCGACTTTTGCCGCTGTGCCCGATTCAAATGCGACGGATATAAAAACCGTCGGCTTTTCAGGCTCGGATGTCTGCGTTATCGGCAACGAGGGCAACGGGGTTTCCAATGCAGTGAAAAACGCCTGTGATCAGCTTGTTACAATCAATATGCTCGGCAGAGCGGAAAGCCTGAATGCCTCTGCTGCCGCTGCAATCGTTATGTGGGAGATGCTTCGTTGAAAGATAATGCGCTGTATTCCGTCTGGCTCCAGAGCGCGCTCGGCGCAGGCGCCAGAATAAGAGAAATAATTGAATATTTCGGCAGCGCGAAACAGCTTTACGAAGCCGGAAAGACCGAATGGAGAATGAGCCCCGTGCTTGTTCCGCGGCAGGTGGAGCGTCTTTCTTCGGCTTCTCTCGCGCAGGCTAAGGATATTCTGTGTACCTGCCGCTTAAACAGATGGTCCGTTATCTGTTACGGTGATGAAGCCTATCCGAAACGTCTTGCGGATATCGAAAATCCGCCTGCCGTAATTTATGTTGACGGCATTTTGCCGGATATTGACAACAGTATCGTGATCGGCGTGGTGGGAACGAGAAAGGCAAGCGATTATGCCGTGAAGGCAACCGAAGTCTTAAGCCGCGGCATTTCCGAAATGGGAGCTGTGGTCGTCTCGGGCGGTGCGCTCGGAGTCGATACGGCTGCGCACAGGGCCGCAATACTTGCCGGCGGAAAAACCGTTGCAGTGCTCGGCTGCGGGCTGGGAACAAAGTATCTTATGGAAAATAAGCCTTTACGAGATTCAATCGCCGCGAACGGCGCGCTGGTTTCGGAATTCCCTCCGTTTACAAAGGCTTCCAAATACACTTTCCCGGTCAGAAACAGAATCATAAGCGCGCTTTCGCTCGGTGTTCTTGTAGTGGAGGCGGGCATAAGAAGCGGAAGCCTGATTACGGCGAATTATGCCGCGGAGCAGGGCAGAGATGTTTACGCGGTGCCCTGTTCCATACTTGAGCCGGAATTCGCCGGCACGAATAAATTGATAGACGACGGTGCAATTGTGGTGACAAAGCCGTCTGACCTGATCTTCCCTTATGCGGAGCGTTTCGGTGTGGACAGCGCAAAAGCAAAGGAAGTGAAAACGATTCTGAATGAAACACGCGTGAAAACCGTGAATGCCGCAGATAATACGCGTAATATATCTTTTGAAAATCTGTCTTCCAGCAGGGCAAAGCGAGAGGAGAGACATAAGGCGGCGGCCGGTTTAAGCGGCAATACACTGACGGTTTACCGCGCGCTTTCGGAAGAATTCTTACACATAGATGAAATTAGATCCAAAACACAGCTCTCTGTCGGCGATGTGCTGACAGCGCTCACTGCGCTTGAGATTGCCGGACTTGCGGTCAGCGCCGGCGGAAAAAGATACAAACTATCCTGAAAGGAATCAAATATATATGTCAAAGCTTGTAATCGTTGAGTCGCCTGCAAAGGCGAAAAATATAAAGGGCTATCTCGGCAAGGGATATGACGTTGTGGCGTCGATGGGTCATGTCCGCGATCTGCCTTCAGCGCGCCTTTCGGTTGATATTGAACATGATTTCGCACCGAAATACGCTATCATCAAGGGCAAAGAAAATTTTGTTAAAGAGCTTCAGAAAAAAGCTGATAAATCGGACTACGTATATCTCGCGACCGACCCGGACCGTGAGGGAGAGGCGATAAGCTGGCATCTTGCAACGATTCTCGGTCTGGATATGAATGATAAAAACAGAGTTACTTTTAACGAAATAACTAAGCATGGCGTTCAGCAGGGAATGGAGCACCCCAGAAGCATCGATATAGATCTGGTGGATGCGCAGCAGGCAAGGCGTATACTTGACAGATTGATAGGATATAAGCTCTCTCCGTTCATCAGCCAGAAAATAAGGCGCGGTCTTTCCGCCGGCAGAGTCCAGTCCGTGGCTCTTCGCCTCGTTGTGGACAGGGAAGAGGAGATAAGAGCCTTTCAGCCTGAGGAATATTGGTCAATAGACGCAAAATTCACGGATCCTCCGAGCAAAAAGGTGTTTGCCGCAGCCATTTACGGAAGAGCCGGAAAGAAGATAAAGATCTCCAATAAAGAAGAAAGCGATAAAGTTCTTTTAGATCTTGAAGGCGCGGAGTACATCGTTGCCTCTGTGAAAAAAGGAACGAGAAAGAAAAGTCCCACTCCGCCGTTCATCACTTCCACGCTTCAGCAGGAGGCGTCCCGCAGACTTTCGTTTCAGGCAAGAAGGACTATGAAAGCGGCGCAGGAATTATATGAAGGCGTTGATGTGGAGGGACTCGGAACAGTCGGTTTGATCACTTATATGAGAACGGACTCACTGAGGATATCCGAAGAGGCGCGCGCTGCGGGAAATCAGTTTATTCTTGATCACTACGGGGAGAAATACCTGCCGAAGAAGCCGCGTTATTTCAAAACCAAGGGCAATGTGCAGGACGGGCATGAGGCGATCCGTCCGTCTATGCCGAATGTTACTCCGGCACAGGTCAGATCCTCCCTCACAAACGATCAGTATAAGATCTATAAGCTCGTTTGGGAACGCTTTATTGCCTCCCTTATGGAAAGCTGCCTTCAGGAAACAGTGCGTGTTGAGATCACAGCAGGCGATTACACATTTACGGCTTCGGGCTATACGGTTAAATTCGACGGATTTACAGTTCTTTATGAGGAGTCGAAAGACGATGCTTCAGACGATTCCGCGGCGCCCTTGCCCGATATTAAAACAGGCGATAAGCTGAAGCTGAAATCGCTGCTCGGGAACCAGCATTTTACGCAGCCGCCGGCAAGATACACGGAAGCGAGCCTTACAAAAGCGCTGGAAGAAAACGGAGTCGGCAGACCGTCCACATATGTGACGATCACCTCAACGATCGTTGCGCGTGAATATGTTAAGCGCGAGGGCAAGCAGTTCGTGCCCACGGAGCTGGGCGAGGCGGTCATCAAGCTTCTTAAAGACAGAATGCCGAATATCGTAAATGTTAAATACACCTCAAAAATGGAAGAGGATCTCGATAAGATAGACAGCGGCGAAAAGAATTATATCGATATGATACGCCGCTATTATGATGAATTTGAAGAACCTCTTGAACAGGCAAAGAAGGATATGCAGGGCGTTAAAATAAAGCTCAAGGAAGAAGAGACCGATGAAGTCTGTGAAAAATGCGGCAGAAAAATGGTCGTTAAGGTAGGACGATTCGGAAAATTCCTTGCCTGCCCCGGCTATCCGGAATGTAAAAACACAAAACCGCTTGTGCTCAGAACCAAGGCGAAATGCCCCGAATGCGGCGGAGATGTTATAGAAAAGAAGACCAGAAAGGGCGCGGCTTTTTACGGCTGTTCCAATTATCCCAACTGTAATTTTATGACCTGGGATCTGCCGAGCGACGAGGTGTGCCCGCGATGCGGAAAATCCCTGTTCAGAAGAAAGGGCAATGTGCTTTACTGCCCGGATACCGAGGGCTGCGGCTTTACCAAGCCCGTATCAAGAAAAAAGAAGAGCGAAGAGTAAAATATGAATTTTAAAGTTATCGGCGCAGGGCTTGCAGGCGTAGAGGCGGCATGGCAGATTGCCTGCGCAGGCGAAAAGGTTACGCTGTATGAGCAAAAACCGCTCAGAAGATCTCCTGCGCACAGTTCGGACGATTTTGCCGAGCTTGTGTGCTCCAATTCACTTAAAGCTTTACGTATCGATTCCGCGGCAGGGCTTTTGAAAGAAGAGATGTCACGGCTCGGCTCGCTGACTGTGCCGCAGGCAAAAAAGTGCGCTGTGGCGGCAGGGGGCGCGCTTGCTGTTGACAGAAATCAATTCTCCCGAGCGGTAACGGAAAAGATAAGATCACACCCGAATATCACCGTTGTTCCTCTTGTGGCGGACTCCATCCCATGTGATGAAAACGAGATAACCATCGTAGCCACGGGACCGCTTACCGACGGCGCAATGAGTGAAAGTATAAAAGCGCTTTGCGGAGATTGCCTTTCGTTTTATGACGCCGCCGCGCCGATCATCTCTGAGGAGAGCATTGATAAAGATATCGTTTTCGGCGCTTCGCGTTACGGCAGAGGCGGAGAGGAGGATTATCTGAACTGCCCGTTCAGCAAAGAGCAATATGAGCGCTTTATAAACGAGCTGGTGCATGCCGAAGGCGCAGTGCTTCATGATTTTGACGTGTATGAGGGCTGTATGCCTATTGAAAAGCTTGCTAAGAGAGGAACTGACGCGCCCCGTTTCGGCCCAATGAAACCCGTCGGTCTTACCGACCCGAGAACGGGGCACAGACCGTGGGCGGCGGTGCAGCTGAGACGTGAGAACGCGGCAGGCACCATGTTTAATCTTGTCGGTTTTCAGACCAACCTGAAATTCGGCGAGCAGAAAAGGGTGTTTTCCATGATACCGGGGCTTGAAAACGCGGAATTCGTAAGATACGGCGTTATGCACAGGAACTCTTTTCTCGATTCGCCGCGTTTGCTCAATCCCGGATTTCAGCTGAAAACACAGACGAATGTGTTCTTTGCAGGGCAGATAACCGGCGTGGAGGGATATATGGAGTCGGCAGCTTCCGGCATTATTGCAGGAAAAAATGCCGTACGCCTTGCAAAAGGGCAGGCTCTGATGATATTGCCGCCGGACACGATGACGGGCGCCCTTGCAGGATATATAAGTGATGAAACCGTTCTTGATTTTCAGCCTATGGGCGCGAATTTCGGCGTTTTGCCGCCGATCGAGCCGAAGATCAGGGACAAGAAGCAGCGTTACGCGGCTTTGTCTGAAAGAGCGCTCTGCTCTTTGGAAAGGACGATCGGAAATGAGGATAATCGTTGACGCTTTCGGAGGAGATAACGCACCGCTTGAGATCATCAAAGGTTCAATGATGGCTGTTGATGAATACGGTGTGGATATCATTCTTGTGGGCGATGAGAATAAAATAAACAAATGTGTAAAAGAAAATAACATCAATCTGAAAAATACAGAGATCATAAATGCGCCGGGCGAGCCTGTTACCATGGAAGATGACGCCAAATGCGTGCTGCGTGAAAAGGCGCAGTCAAGCATGGGAAAGGGTTTTGAACTGCTTAACAGTTCAGAGGGAGACGCTTTTGTTTCAGCGGGAAACACGGGAGCCATAACAGTCGGAGCCACTTTGATAACAAAGCGGATAAAGGGTATAAAAAGACCCTGTATCGCATCTGTTATGCCGAGCGCCGCAAAGCCGTTTCTGATGCTCGACTGCGGAGCGAACGCAGAGTGCCGGGCGGATTTTCTTGAGCAGTTCGGGCGGCTCGGCAGCCTTTATATGAAGCATATTATGGGTGTTGACAGCCCGCGTGTTGCGCTTGCCAATAACGGTACGGAAGAAACAAAAGGAACGCCTGTGGTCAAAGAGGCATATTCACTTATGAAAAACGCCGATTATAATTTTGTCGGCAATATAGAGGCAAGGCGTATACCGTACGGAGACGCTGACGTTGTTGTGGCGGACGGATTTTCCGGCAATCTTATACTGAAAATGTACGAGGGCGTTGCAAAGGTGCTTATGGACGGCATCAAATCCGTTTTTAAAAGAAACATTTTTACAATGCTTTCGGCAGTCGGTGTGCTCGGCGGAATCAATGATATGAAAAAGCAGTTCGATTATAAGGAATACGGCGGCGCTGTTCTGCTCGGGGTCAGAAAACCCGTGATAAAAGCGCATGGTTCGGCGGACGCCAGAACCTTCAAAAACGCAATAAAACAGGCGGTATGGTTTCTGGAGAAGGATTTTATAAAAGAAGTTGAGAAGGCGTTTGGTTGCGATGAATAAAGATCTGAAACAGCTTGAGGATAAAATCGAATATGTTTTTAAAGATAAGCTGCTGCTGAAACAGGCGCTTACGCATTCAAGCTATGCGAATGAGAACCGGGGAACAGGACCGTTCAATGAAAGGCTTGAGTTTTTGGGGGATGCTGTTCTGTCGTTGGTAACTGCGGAATACCTGTTTAAAAAATTCCCGGAAATGCCCGAAGGCGAGCTTTCAAAGCTGCGTTCCGGTCTGGTGTGCACATCATCTTTGTGCGATTATGCAAAACGCATATCTCTCGGTGATTTTCTTTTTCTCGGAAAAGGTGAGGAAAACAGCGGGGGCAGGCAGAGACCTTCAAATCTTGAAAACACGTTTGAAGCGCTCATCGCCGCCGTATATCTTGACGGAGGACTTGAAAAAGCAAGAGCGTTCGTTCTGAGATTCCTCAACGCAAGCATAGAAACGCATCACATCAGCTTTAAGGATTACAAAACGCTGCTTCAGGAAGTTATTCAGCAGAATCACGAGGAAACGCTGAATTATGTTATCACCGGGGAAAGCGGCCCGGACCATGATAAAAGATTTGACGCGGAAGTTCATCTCAATTCAAACGTTATCGGCAGAGGATCGGGAAAAAGTAAAAAACAGGCGGAACAGGAGGCTGCAAGGGAAGCTTTGCAATTAATGGGATTATGAAAAAGAGCAATATTTCAATTTTTGTGCCTCATATAGGCTGTCCGCATAAATGTTCTTTCTGCAATCAGAACACCATTACGGGGCAGACAAAAGCGCCTGACCGGCAGGATGTTGTCAACACCGTTGAAACGGCGCTAAGGTCTAATAAAGACAACCGATTTGAATATGAGATCGCCTTTTTCGGCGGTTCGTTTACCGCTATTGACAGGGATTATATGGTGTCTCTGCTCGAAGCGGCTTATCCGTATGTTCAAAACGGTTCGGTCTCGGGTATCAGGATATCCACCCGTCCCGATTTCATAAATGATGAGATCCTTTCCGTGCTGAAAAAATACGGCGTAACGTCGATTGAACTCGGCGCGCAGAATATGAACGACAAGGTGCTTTCAGCCAATTTTCGCGGTCATACGGCAAAAGACGTTAAAACGGCAAGCGCGCTCATAAAAAAAAGAGGCTTTGAACTGGGGCTTCAGATGATGACGGATCTTTATCTGTCTAACAGAGGGCTTGATTTTGCTACCGCTAGAGAATTTGTTAAGCTCAAGCCGAAAACCGTTCGGATTTATCCAACGGTAGTGCTTAAAGATACATATCTTGCCCGTCTTTACGAGAGCGGCGCGTATAAGCCGTCAGCGCTGAATAAAACAGTGGCGCTGTGCGCCGATCTTGTTGAATTTTTTGAAGCGCATGGTGTTGAGGTCATAAGAGTAGGCCTCCATTCCAGTGAAGATGTAAAAAGCAATATGCTTGCCGGCGGCTATCATGAATGCCTTGGCGAAATGGTAGTCTCAAAAATGATGCTGAACCGTATCATGCAGCTTCCGCCGGGAGAGCATGAAGTCTATATCAACGAAAAATCGATTTCAAAACTGCTCGGAAACAGAAAATCAAATCTTGCGGCACTTGATGAGGCTGGTTATAAAATAGACATAAAATATAACAATGCCTTGAAGCCGAACGAGCTGAGGGTAATATAAATGGTCTTAAAAACACTTGAAATGCAGGGCTTTAAGTCCTTCCCGGATAAAACGGAGCTTTCATTCGGCAGGGGAATAACCGCTGTAGTCGGTCCAAACGGTTCGGGAAAAAGCAATATATCGGATGCAGTCCGCTGGGTTCTGGGCGAGACCTCCACAAAGAATTTAAGAGGCTCAAAGATGGAGGACGTCATCTTCGGCGGAACGTCAACAAGAAAACCCGTGGGTTTTGCGCAGGTGCGTCTGACTCTGGATAACAGCGATAAAACGCTTAAGGATAAGGGCGATACCGTAACCGTTACACGCCGTTATTACAGAAGCGGAGAAAGCGAATACAAGATAGACGGGGAAACCGTAAGACGCCGTGATATCCATGAGCTGTTTATGGATACGGGTCTCGGCGCGGACGGTTATTCTATGGTCGGTCAGGGAAAAATAGATTCGATCATCTCCGCGAAAAATGAGGACCGCCGCGAGCTTTTTGAAGAAGCTGCCGGAATATCAAGATTCCGCCATAAGCGTACGGACGCGCAGCGCAGGCTGGATCAGGCACAGGAAAATCTTGTTCGCCTGCTTGATATTCTCGGTGAGCTTGAGAGCCGTGTGGGTCCACTTAAGGCGCAGAGCGAAAAAGCCGCGGAGTTCATAAAGCTTTCAGACGAAAAGAAAACGCTGGAAATCGGCGTTTGGATCAATAAAATAAATAAATTTACGAATGAACTCCGTGAGCAGGAGCATAAGATAGACGCTGCCAACGAGTCCTATGAGATCTGCGAGAGCGAGCTCAAGAGCATAGAAAACGATATAGAGCTTGCGCTTGAGGAGACGGTTAAGATCAATGCTCAAATAGACGAGATCAGGGGTACTGCTGCCGGATTTGATGAGGAAGCTTTGAAAAAAGACGGCGAGATCTCTGTTCTTCAGGCAACGCTCAGCCACAATAAAGAGACTGTTGAAAGACTGCGTTCGGATATAGAGACCGCCGCGCAGGGCAATGACTCGATCGACGCTGCCATTGCCGAGAAACAGGCTTTGATATTTGAATGTGAAAAAAGATCCTCTGCCGGCAAAGAGGAGCTGAAAGCAGTAACTGCGCAGATGGAAAATCTTGTAAGCTCAAACGAGGCGTTTTCAAAGCAGTCGGCAGAGCTGAGCTCACGGCTTGCAGCTCTTACGGTCAGGCTTTCGGATTTCCGTGTGAAGCTTACGCAGGCGCAGTCCAGTATAGAGGAGATTGAATCCAGGAAAGGGACTGTAGACGATTCCGTAAACCGGCTTGAGGCGGAGCTTTCTTCGGAACATGAAAACAGCGAAAAGAGCAAAAAAAGGCTGCGTGAACTCAAAGACAGGATCGATGAAAATAACAATGCTTTAAACGGTTTTGCAATTAAGCTGAAAAGCAAAACGGAAAAAGCCGAAAAGATAAAGGAACAGCTTGAAAAAACTTCCGCCGCGCTTTCGGAAAAACGGTCAAGAGCCAAGATGCTTTCAGATCTTGAAAAGAATATGGAAGGATATTCGGGAGCGGTCAAGGCGGTGATCCGCCGTGCCGAGTCGGGCGCTTTAGGCGGAATACACGGGGTTCTGTCGCAGATTATTCAGGTTCAGAATGCGTATTCAACAGCTGTTGAGGTGGCGCTCGGCGCTGCTATGCAGAATGTTGTTACCTCAACTGAGGCAGACGCAAAAAGAGCTATCCAATATCTGAAAGCCAACAACCTTGGGCGCGCCACCTTTCTTCCGATCTCCAATATAAAGGGCAGAAGCCTTGATGAAAAGGGTCTTGACGACAATCTCGGCTTTGTTGCGATAGCAAGCGAGCTTGTTGAGTGCGACCCAAAATACAGAAATATCATCAGCAATCTCCTTTCACGTGTTGTAATTGCAGATGATATGGACAGCGCAATAGGCATTGCCAAGGAATATAACAATCGGTTTAAGATTGTTACGCTTGACGGGCAGGTCATCAATCCCGGAGGTTCCATGACAGGCGGAAGCCGGGCAAGGGGCGCGGGAATACTGTCCAGAGCGAATATGATAGAAGAGCTCGGCGAACAGGCGAAAGAGCTTGCCGCACAGGAGAGCAGACTCGCCGCAGAATACAAATCCGCGGCAGAGGACTCTTCCAGAGAAGCCGCGCAGATGCAGGCGGCTCAGGCAGATCTGATGACTGCAAAGGAAGAGCTTATCCGTGCAGAGGGCGAGGACAGGCTTATAAGCGAAAAGCTTGAAACGCTTTCAGGCAGGCTGGATTCCCTGCTTTCCGAAAAGGAGAACGCAAACACAAGAATCGCACTCTTTAAGAAAGCGTATGACGAAGCGCAGGCAAACGCAAAGGCGGTTCAGGCGCAGATAGACGATACGGAAAAAGAGCTTTCGGGCGTTTCGGATAACACAAGAGATATTCAGGAAAAAAGAGAAGAACTGCGTTTGAAAACGGAGCAGATCAATCTTGAACTTGTAACAACAGCCAAGGATTCACAGGCGGCAAGTCTTTCCATAGAAGAGCTGAAATTGCGCAAAAGCACCCAGTCAGACCATGTTAAAACAGTGGAAAGCGAAATCTTGCAGATAGAGGAAAAAAACCGCGTGCTGAATTCCGAGATCGAGAGCATAAAGGCACAGGCAGAGAAGCTGCGTGAAAGATCCAAACAGTCCGGCGCCGAGGTGGAGTCTCTTATAGAGCGCAGAAACGAGTCGGACAAACGCTCCGCGGATCTGCGCACGCTTGAAAGAAATAAGAGCCAGGAGCGCGAAAAACTCTCCGCCGAGATCGTTCGCCTTGACGAACGCAAGATCGCGATGCGCAAGGAATACGATGAGCTGAACGATATGCTTTTTGAGCAGTATGAGCTTACTCGCAGAGAAGCGGAAGCACTCAATATACAGATAGAAAATATGGATCAGGCAAAGAGACGGCTTCATGAAATAAAGGTCGCTATCAAGAAACTCGGCTCGATCAATGTGGGCGCGATTGAGGAATATAAGGAAGTTTCCGAGCGCTATACATTCTTAAAAGAGCAGATTGACGATATTGAAAAGTCCAAATCGGAGCTTTTGAGAATCATAGACGATCTGACTGTTTCTATGAGCGAGAAATTTATGGCGCAGTTCAGGCGTATCAATGAGGAGTTCAAAACCTGCTTTGCCGATTTCTTCGGCGGCGGCAAGGGAGAGATCATCCTTGAGGACCCGGATAACTGCCTTGAAAGCCAGATCGAAATAAAGATACAGCCTCCCGGAAAATCGGTTCAGAATATCAATCTGTTTTCCGGCGGCGAAAAATCGCTTGCGGCTATGGCGCTTTTGTTCAGCGTTTTAAAGGTTACGCCGTCACCGTTCTGCATTTATGACGAGGTCGAGGCGGCGCTTGACGACGTAAATGTTGAGCGTTTTGCGAAATATATGCGTAAGATGACCGATAAAACACAGTTCATATCCATAACGCACAGGCGCGGCACGATGGAAGAAGCGGACGTTCTTTACGGTGTTACGATGCAGGAAAAGGGCGTTTCCAAGCTGCTTGAACTTCAGTCCGCCGAGCTTGCCGCCCAGATGGGGCTTGACGCTTAATTGCTATATCTGAAAGAAGAGGTGTATTCCTTATGGGTTTATTTGATAAATTCCGAAAAGGTCTCAGAAAAACAAGAGAACAGGGTATCACTGCTCAGATCAACGAGGTCGTTGAAAGCTATGAGCAGATCACGGATGATCTCTATGAAGAGCTGGAAGAGATCCTGATTATGGGGGATGTGGGATTCCCCACAGCTGAAAAAATTATAAAAAGCCTTCGTGAAAAGGTTGAAAATGACAGGATAACAGACGTTAAAAAAGTGCGCGAAACGCTTAAGGATATCGTTTCGGGTATCGTATGGGGAGGCAGTTATTTAAGACTGCGCACCAGACCCTCCGTTATTCTTGTGATCGGAGTGAACGGAGTCGGTAAAACGACCACAATCGGCAAGCTGGCTCTACGGCTCAAGGAGCAGGGCAGAAGCGTTATACTGGGCGCAGCGGATACATTCAGGGCTGCGGCGATAGAACAGCTTCAAGTCTGGGCAGACAGAGCGGATGTCGATCTGATTAAATCGGCGGAAGGCTCTGATCCCGCGTCTGTTGTTTTTGATACAATTCAGGCAGGCAAGGCAAGAAACGCCGATGTTATTATTATCGACACTGCCGGCAGGCTGCATAACAAGAAGAACCTGATGGATGAGCTGAATAAGATAAGCCGTGTGATTGACCGTGAACTGCCGGACGCTTCTAAGGAAGTTTTGCTCGTGCTTGACGCGACCACGGGTCAGAATGCGGTCAATCAGGCAAAGGATTTTAAGGACGCGGCGGGAATCACGGGCATAATACTCACAAAACTTGACGGAACCGCGCGCGGCGGCGTAGTGCTTGCCATAAACAACGAGCTTGACGTGCCTGTTAAATTTGTGGGAGTCGGAGAGCAGATAGATGATCTGCAGCCGTTTGACGCGGACGCGTTCGCCGCAGGACTTTTTGATGATGAGGAGAAATGATGGATTTTATTCTGGCAACCAACAATATGAAAAAGCTTGAGGAGCTGCAAAGAATACTTTCGCCCCTCGGAATCAATGTGCTTACGGCAAAAGATCTTGGCATCACCTTGCCCGAGGTGGAGGAAAACGGCGCAACCTTTGAAGAGAATGCGCACATAAAAGCCGAGTCCGCCTGTGCAATAACCAAGCTCCCCGCCATTGCGGACGACAGCGGACTCTGCGTTGATTATCTCGGCGGAGCGCCGGGTATCTATTCCGCAAGGTTTGCCGGCGAGCATGGCAACGATGAAAAGAATAACGATCTTCTGCTTGAAAAATTAAACGGTGTGCCGGTGGAAAAGCGCACGGCGCATTATGTGTGCGCCGCCTGCTGTGTTTTCCCCGACGGCAGGGAGATAACCGTGCGCGGCGAGTGCCCGGGGCATATCGGTTTTGAAAGAGACGGTAACGCGGGCTTCGGATATGATCCGCTGTTCATAATCAACGGCAGATCGTTCGGCAGATATTCGGCAGAGGAAAAGGATAAGATCAGCCACAGGGGAAAGGCACTGAGAATGTTAAAGGACGAACTGGAGAAAATCATATGACTTCAAAGGAAAGAGCGGCGCTTAGAGCCGCAGCAAACCCGCTTGAGCCCATATTTCAGATAGGCAAAGAGGGCGTTTCGGATAATCTGATTTCACAGCTTGACGACGCGCTCGACGCACGGGAACTTCTAAAAATACGCGTACATCTGGAAACCGCTCCCGAAAAACCGCGTCAGCTTGCTGATAAGCTTCAGGAAGCGCTCAGTGCTGAGGTGATTCAGGTGATAGGCGGTGTTATCGTGCTTTACAGGAAAGCCGATAAAGAAAAGATAAGCGCAAAAAAGGCGGCGGCTGCAAATAAAAACAAAAAGCCTGCCAAAAAGCATGTGAAAATAAAAGGAATGCGCAGCAGGTTTTCACAGACTGAAAATCCGTCTTATAAAAGCAGACCGCGCGGCGGCAGGGGAGAAAGGCATTGAACATCGGCGTTTTCGGCGGGGCTTTCAACCCCGTTCACAACGGACATATCAATCTTGCAAACCAATTCATTTCTCTTTTAGCGCTTGATGAACTGATTGTTGTACCCACCGCGATTCCGCCGCACAGAGAATGCGCGGATTTTGCGCCCGTGAAGGCAAGGTTCGATATGCTGAATGCGGCGTTTGCAGAAAATGAAAAAGTAACGGTATCGGATATTGAGTTTAAACGCAATACAAAGAGCTATACCTATGATACTGTGCTTGAGCTTAAGAGATCGTACCCGGATTCACAGTTTTATCTTATCGTCGGTCAGGATCAGTTTCTTAAGTTTAAAGAATGGTACAATTATTCTTCTCTCCTAAAGGAAGTTGTTTTGTGCACTGCGGCACGGGAGCGCGGTTCGCGCGATGCGCTTTATGCGTTCGCGCACGAAAATTTACAGAGTGCCCGGGTGTTTATAGCGGATTTTGAACCTGTGATTGTCTCCAGCAGCGAGATACGTGATAAAATAAAAAAAAATATTGATATTTCGGGGCTTGTACCTGAAAGCGTTTTGGATTATATTAATGAAAAGAGGCTTTACCGTGAATGACTTTAACAAATATGAAAGCCTCATACAAGAGCGTCTTTCCGAATACAGATACAGACATTCCCTGAATGTTGCCGAAAGCGCCGTGATGCTTGCAAAACAATACGGCGCAGATGAAAACAAAGCGCGTCTTGCCGGAATTCTTCATGATATCACAAAAGAGACGCCGCTTGATGTTCAATATGGATATATTATTAAAGGCGGAGAAAGCATTTCCAAGCTTGAGCGGAACAATCCGTCTGTTATCCATCAGAAAGCGGGAGCGGCATACTGCCTGCTCGAACTCGGGATAACCGACTGTGATGTGCTCGGCGCTGTCCGCTGGCATACTACGGGCAGGCGCGGAATGACGCTGCTTGAAAGAGTCGTCTACACCGCCGATTTCATTTCGGCAGACAGGAGTTATCCGGATGTTGACGAAATGCGGCGCCTTGCCGGGATGAGTCTTGAGAGCGCTATGCTTTATTCGCTTAAATACACGATAAATAAACTTGTTGATAAAACCGAATTGATACATCCCGACACACTTGAATGCTATAATGATTTACTGGAAGAAAAAATAAAGGATTGAGATATGACTACACTTGAAATTGTAAAATGCGCCGCAAAAGCGGCAGACAGCAAAAAGGGACATGAAATACGTATTATTGAAATAAGCGATATTTCCGTGCTTGCTGATTATTTTATGTTTGTAAGCGGTGATTCAAATACCCAGACAAAAGCGATAGCCGAAGAAATCGAATTCAAGCTCGGCGAGGCGGGTGAAAAGCCGCATCATATAGAGGGCCGCAGATCGGGCTGGATATGTCTGGATTACGGCTCAGTCGTTATTCACGTTTTCCACAAAGAGCAAAGGCAGTATTTTCAGCTTGAGCGCCTGTGGGAGGACGGAAAAGAGCTTGACGCAGGTCAGTTCATTGATGATTGATTGCTATAAGGAGGAGCATCAGCACTATGGAATATGATTTTAAAAAGATTGAAAAAAAGTGGCAGGATATATGGTATTCTCAGAATACCTTTGCCGCAAAGGACGATTATTCGCTTCCAAAGTTCTACTGCCTTGTTGAATTCCCGTATCCGAGCGGTCAGGGGCTTCATGTAGGGCATCCGCGTTCATACACGGCGCTTGATATCGTTGCCAGAAAGAAAAGACTTCAGGGCTATAATGTGCTTTACCCTATGGGTTGGGATGCTTTCGGTCTGCCCACGGAAAATTACGCCATCAAAAACCATGTCCATCCGGCAGAGGTAACAAAAAAGAACATTGCCCACTTCAAAAGTCAGCTTCAGTCTCTGGGATTTTCTTTTGACTGGACCAGGGAGATCAACACAACGGATCCCGAATATTACAAATGGACGCAGTGGATATTTTTACAGCTTTTCAAAAAAGGGCTTGCTTATAAAAAAGAAATGGCGGTCAACTGGTGCACCTCATGTAAATGTGTTCTTGCAAACGAAGAGGTTGTAAACGGAGTGTGCGAGCGCTGCGGCTCAGAGGTCATAAGAAAGAATCAAAGCCAGTGGATGCTCAAGATTACGGAATATGCGGACCGCCTTGTTAAGGATCTTGACGATCTTGATTTTATAGACCGTGTCAAAGTTCAGCAGAGAAACTGGATCGGCAAGAGCCACGGCGCGGAGGTCGATTTCAAAACGACGCTCGGCGACATACTTACGGTTTATACCACCCGCTGCGATACGCTTTTCGGCGCAACATATATGGTTATTTCGCCTGAACATCCTTTGATCGAAAAATGGGCGCCGAATATTAAAAATATGGATGAAGTGCGCGCTTATCAGCAGGAAGCTGCAAAGAAGAGCGATTTTGAGCGCACAGAGATCAATAAAGATAAAACAGGCGTTCAGCTTGACGGCGTTATGGGCATAAATCCCGTAAACGAGAAGGAAATCCCGATTTTCATTTCGGATTACGTTCTGACCTCCTACGGTACGGGCGCCATTATGGCAGTCCCTGCGCACGATACCAGAGACTGGGAATTCGCAAAGAAATTCGATCTGCCGATCATTGAGGTGGTTGCCGGCGGCGAGGATGTTCAGAAAGAAGCATTCACAGACTGCGCAACAGGTAAGCTCGTAAACAGCGGCTTTATAACCGGCATGAGCGTTGAAGACGCTAAAAAGGCTATGATACAGTGGCTGGAAAAAGCGGGCAAGGGCCGCGAAAAGGTGAACTTCAAGCTGCGTGACTGGGTATTCAGCCGCCAGCGTTACTGGGGCGAGCCGATACCGATCGTAAAATGCGAAAAATGCGGCTATGTTCCGCTGCCTGAAAGCGAGCTTCCGCTCCGACTTCCCAATGTGGATTCCTATGAGCCGACGGATACGGGCGAATCTCCGCTTGCAAAGATGACGGATTGGGTCAATACCACTTGTCCGTGCTGCGGCGGTCCCGCAAAAAGAGAAACGGATACCATGCCGCAGTGGGCGGGATCATCCTGGTATTTCTTAAGGTATACCGATCCGCATAACGACAAAGCGCTTGCTTCCAAAGAGGCGCTTGACTACTGGACTCCCGTTGACTGGTACAACGGCGGAATGGAGCACACAACGCTCCACCTGCTTTACAGCCGTTTCTGGCATAAATTCCTGTATGATATTGGCGTTGTGCCGACTTCAGAGCCGTATAGGAAGCGTACCTCTCATGGTATGATCCTCGGTGAGAACGGCGAAAAGATGAGCAAATCAAGGGGGAATGTTGTAAATCCCGATGATATCGTAGACCGCTACGGAGCGGATACGATGCGTCTTTATGAAATGTTTATAGGCGATTTTGAAAAGGCTGCCCCATGGAATTCGGATTCAATAAAGGGATGCAAACGATTCATTGAGCGCTACTGGAACCTTCAGGAGATCGTAACCGACGGCGACGGATACAGCGAGGATATCGAGGCGCTTATGCATAAAACAATTAAAAAAGTTTCGGAGGATATAGATAATCTCAAGTGCAATACAGCAATCGCGGCTATGATGACGCTGTTAAACAAGGTCTATGAAAAGAAGAGCATAACAAAAGGCGAGCTGAAAACGTTTACCATCCTGCTTAACCCCTTTGCTCCGCATGTAACGGAAGAGCTTTGGGAAAAAATGGATTTCGGCGGCGCGGTGCACGAAGCGGAGTGGCCCGAATATGATGACGCCAAAACGGTTGAAAACAGCGTGGAGATCGTGCTTCAGTTTATGGGCAAGGTTCGCTCAAGAGTAACGATCCCGGCGGATATGCCAAAGGATGAAGTGCTCAGCCTAGCAAAGGCGGATGAAAAGATCGCAGCGCTGATTGAGGGCAAAACAATTAAAAAGGAAATCTATGTTCCCGGAAAGCTTGTAAACATAGTTGCGGTTTAATTCTGATTACGGCGCGGCGGGAGACCGCCGCGTGTTTTTTTGAGAGGTAACGATATGAGCAAAAAAAAGAAGATCTATACGGTCGCAACAGCCCATCTGGACACCATATGGAGCTGGGATTTTGAGAAAACAGTCTCGACCTACATATATAACACGCTTGTAGATAATTTCAAGCTGTTTCAAAAGTACAAGACCTATAAGTTCAATTTTGAGGGTTCATACAGATATGAGCTGATGCAGGAATATTATCCCGATCTTTTTGAAAAGATGAAAGAATATGTTGCAAGCGGCAGATGGAACGTGTGCGGCTCGGCATTCGAAAACGGAGACACGAATATCCCGTCACCCGAGGCGCTTTTTCGAAATATTCTTATAGGCAATTCCTATTTTGACAAGACCTTCGGCAAGCGCAGCAAGGATATCTTTCTGCCCGATTGCTTCGGCTTCGGCTGGGCTTTGCCGTCAATTGCTCACCATGCAAACCTGCTTGGATTCACTACGCAGAAGCTTGCATGGGGCAGCGCATACGGCGTGCCGTTTGATCTGGGCAAATGGTACGGCGTGGACGGCAATTATATCTACGCAAGCGCAAATCCGCATGATTATTACTTTACTCTCACTCAGCTGCGCAAATGGGATTTTGTGCAGAATAAATTAAAGGTAAACGAAAAATACGATCTGGACTGGACCTATATTTTCCATGGTATCGGAGACCGCGGCGGCGCTCCGAAGGAAAAATCGGTCGCATTTGTAGAAAAAGAGGTTGCCGAAAATAAAAACAGCGATGTTGAAGTCTATGTTGCAACGGCGGACGAGATCTTCCGCGATATGGATGAAACGCTGACGGACGAGCAGAAGGCTAAACTGCCCGAATGGAAAACAGAGCTTGTGATGCAGAATCACGGCGTAGGCGGCTATACCTCAAGAGCAGTGGGCAAAAGGTGGAACAGGCGCTGCGAGGAGCTTGCGGACGCTGCCGAAAGGAACAGCGTTGCCGCGTCATATTTCGGCACTGCCGAATACAATTCCGATGTGCTCACACAGGCTTGGAAACGTGCGATAGCCCATCAGTTTCACGATGATACGCCCGGCACAAGCGTGCAGCGCGCATACCGCCGCAGCTGGAATGATTATGCGCTCTCCGCAAATCAGTTTACTTCAGAACTTGAGACAGCCGCGCTCGGTGTGGCGTCTCTTATGAAGACCGATTTCTGCTCCGGCACGCCTGTGATGGTCTCAAATCCGATAGAGGCTGATATGCAAAGCGCGGTAACGATCTATTTAAGCGGAATCAAATCGCAGTATGTGCGCGTGTTTGATGACAGCGGCAAAGAGGTTAAAAGTCAGGTCAATTCCGAAAAGAACGGCGTAAAAGAAATATTGTTTATAGCTGATGTCAAAAGCCTCGGCTACCGTGTTTATGATGTGCGTCCCAGCGATGTGCCATGCCGACTGGAGAGCGATTTGGCCATAAATACGGATAATAGAATCGAGAATGGAAAATATATCGTAACACTGAATAAAGCAGGTAATATCTGCTCGATCCTTGATAAATCGCTCGGTGAAAAAGAACTGCTCAAGGAGCCGGTCATACTCGGTCTGTTCAAATATACGGGTTCAAAGGCTTGGCCTGCTTGGGAAATGAATTTCAAACAGGCAAATAAAGAGGCGGACAGGATTGCGCGCCCCGTAAGCATTTCAATAGAAGAAACGGGACCCGCAAGGGCTGCTTTCAAGGTTGTTCAGCAGGATAAGAACCGTTCGCATTTTACATATTATATTGCGCTTACGAGCGGCGGAAAATGCGTTGAGGTCTATTCGGAGATCGAATGGCAGAATCTCTGTACCATGGCAAAGCACAGATTTGCTTTCACCTGCTCAAATAAAAAAGCCACCTTTGATCTCGGGCTCGGCGCTATACAAAGGGAAAACATGAACGAAAAGCTGTTTGAGGTGCCGGCTCAGAAGTGGGCTGATATCACCGATGAGAGCGGCGAATTCGGCGTTTCTGTTATCAGCGAGTGTAAATACGGCTGGGATAAATTCAAGGATGATACATTGCGCCTGACCGTGGTTCATACGCCGCTCAAGAATTACCGTATCGACTCCATGCAGTCTATGATGGATATAGGGCTTAACAGATATTCTTTCGCGATATTCAGTCATGCCGGCTCGGATCTCTGCGAAACACAGCTTGAAGCCAGAAAATTCGTTCAGCCGCCCACTGCCTACGAGTGCTCGAAGCATGCCGGCGCGCTATCAACGAATTACAGCTTCGGCTCCGTTTCTTCAAACCGTGTTATAATCCGCGCGATTAAAAAGGCGGAGGACAGCGACGAGATCGTTGTGCGCCTCAATGAGGGAGCAGGAAAATCGCTCGAGAGATATACGCTCACTCTCGGCGAAGGAATAGAAAGCGCAAGGGAAATCTACGCAAGCGAGGAGCCCTTCGGCGATGCCGTAGTTGAAGACGGAAAGCTCGTCACTTCGTTTACGCCTTATCAGATACGCAGCTTTGCTCTTACCCTGAAAAAGAGCGGCGTAAGCGGTAAAAAGCCTGTTAGTTCCCCTGCGGATCTTGTGTTCGATAAAAATATAATCACTTCAAACGGGGACAGAGGCGGAGATTTTGAAATGAATATCCCGCGCGAGCTTGCCCCCGAAAAGGTGCTGGCAAACGGTGCATGGTTTGAGATCTCAAAAACAGATAAAAACGCAGCCGTTATGAAAGGTCAGACGATAAAGCTTTCCCCCGATACGGATAAATTATGCCTGCTTTGCGCGTCCTTTGACGGCGATAAAAAAGTGAAATTCGATATAGACGGCGAGACCGTGACAAAGGAAATTCTGAGCGTTTCGGAAAACTTTGCAGGCTGGGATCTGCCGGATCTGGGCGATGTCGCGTACGTTAAGCGCGGAAAGCTCGGATTTCAGGCAACACACAGCCATACCCTGGGAAGGGACAATATGGCAAAAGGGCTTTGCTTCTATATTGCGGAGCTTGATGTCAAAGGCAAAGAAAACGTGATCCTGCCGGTCGATAAAAATATTGTTGTGCTTGCCGCAACAGAAGTCAAAGGCACGTCCGGCGCAATCGTATCAAAAACCTTTGATGAGGTTGATAAAGACCGCGAGCAGACCTTTTATATGACATTCGGTGAGTTCGTTCGTTATTGCTGGTACAAATGCGTTTGGAATCTGAATGATAAAGATGAATTCATCACCGCGCTGAATAGGGGAAGAAAAAAGTGAAAAATCCATTTGAACATAACTGGACAAATTATAATAACGGGGCGGAACTGAATTCACCTGAGGTTGACAGGCTCATTTCCGTTGTGCCCAGCAAAAGACAGCTTGAGCTTGCGGAAAAACCGTTTTATCTGTTTATGCATTTCGGTATGAACACGGCGACCGCAAGGGAATGGGGAGCCGGCAACGAAAAGGCGGAGAATTTTTCGATCAAAAAGATCAAACCCGAACAGTGGGTCAGGTGCGCCAAATCTGTCGGCGCAACAGGAATTCTGCTCACCTGCAAGCACCACGACGGTTTTTGCCTTTGGCCGAGCGATTACACCTCTTTTTCCGTGAAGTACAGTTCGTTTAAAGGCGATATTGTGAAAATGGTATCTGACGAATGCCACAAAGAGGGGATTGACTTCGGCGTTTACCTCTCGCCCTGGGATATGCACGAGCCTACCTACGGAACGCCCGATTACAATGATTATTTCTGTAATCAGCTCACAGAGCTTTTAACGAATTACGGAACGATATCCGAGGTCTGGTTTGACGGCGCCAAGGGAGCGGACGCCAAGGCGTTTGAGTATGACTGGCAGAGATACTATAAGCTGATTAGAGAACTGCAGCCGGACGCAAATATCGCCGTATGCGGTCCCGATATCCGATGGGTCGGCAATGAGGGCGGAAGAACCAGAAAATCTGAATTTTCCGTTGTGCCTGCTTATCTTAAACTGGCGGAAACAGTATCGGAAAACAGCCAGCATACCGCGGCGGATGCAAAAAGTCTGCAAAAGAAAACTTCAACCGATGAAGACCTCGGCAGCCGGCAGTTTCTTAAAAACTGCCCGGATCTGTGCTGGTATCCGGCGGAAGTGGATGTTTCTATCCGCAAAGGCTGGTTTTATGCCAAAAAAGGCAATCTGACCGTTAAAAGCGCCAAAAAGCTGTTCAAGATCTATCTTAATTCCGTAGGCAACAACTGCACTTTGCTGCTGAATGTTCCGCCCACGGATAAAGGCGTTATTCATATGAAGGACGCTATGGTGTTGCGTTCTCTCGGAGATAAGATAGAAGAGCTGTATTCCAAACCCATTATTATCGAAAAATTCGGAATGCTCAAGGAAACGGATGGTATTCTGGATTTCAGCTTTGACAGCGAAAAAAAACTGAAATACGTAATTATAAGCGAGGACATACGCTATTCACAGCGTGTAGAAGCATTTGATATATTTATAAAGAAAGCAAACGGCAATTACGAGCATGTTTATTCCGGCACGGTCATCGGCTCCAAAAAAATAGCCGTCATCAAGAAGAAAAAATGCGTCGGCGCGCGTTTTATAATCCGCCAGAGCCGCAGCACGCCGGTCATTTCCGAAATTGGCTTCTATGAGTGATAGTATGATCTATTTTGCAGTTACTGTTATTTTGATCTTGGCGGCGGGAATGATTTGTTTTGCCTTATCAAAAAAGTTTGTTCCGTTCAAAACAGATGGCGATAAAAGAAAAAGGCTGGATCTTACGGATTATGAACTGACCTTCGAGGACGATTTTAACGGTACAGAACCGGACGGCAGGGTTTGGTCCGGCGAGGGAAAGCCGGCTGTGCGCAGAGGCGGTTTTTGGGATGATTCCTGCATAAGCGTGCGCGATTCGAATCTTGTTATAGATATTGTTTACAGGGAAAACGGCTCTCTCGGCGCAGGCTGGTATACAGGTGCTGTCAGGACAGAACCGACCGCCTCCAATAAAGGCTTTCTGCAAAAGTACGGCTATTTTGAAACCAGATGCCGCGTGCCGAAGATCAAAGGCGCATGGGCGGCTTTCTGGCTTATGCCGCAGGGCAATTTCGACGGCTGTGACGAAAACAGCGGCAGAGACGGCAGTGAAGTGGATGTGTTTGAATCCATGTATTGCTTTTCTCCGTTTTATCCTATGAAAAACAGTGTTACGCATGCCGTTCATATCGGCGGTTACGGCGATGGTTTAAAGAGCATAGGCTCACCGAATTTTTATTATAAAGACCTGTATGATACGTATCATACTTACGGAGTGGAATGGGATGAAAACGGCTATGTTTTCTATATAGACGGCGTTGAAAGCTGGCGAACGAGCGAAACCGTCAAAAATGGAAATCGGTATAATAATGTTTCGCACACCCCGGAATATATTCTGCTTTCCTGCGAAACGGCCGGCGCGGACAGGGACGGAAAAGTTTATCCGGGCAAAGAGTTTGATCAAAAGGGAAAACTGAAACGCGCATGGAACGGCAATCCCGATAAAAATGACAGAGATCAAACATATTCTTTCTGTGTGGATTATGTGCGTGTCTACAAAAAGAAGTAAAACAATAAAAGGATCAGGTTGTCTTTAATGATTTCTTGATCCTTTTTGTTATTCTATAATGCGTTTCCATTTGTTAAAGCTTTGAGATCGCGTTTAACACTTCTTTTTTGTCCGCGCTCCAAAGGGGAGCGATCAGATCTTTTTTTGCGCCGTCTCCCGTAAGACGGTGTATTACAATATTTTTCGGTATTATCTCAAGGCACTTTTTTATGATTTTCAGGTATTCCTCCATTGTGAGCACCTCAAATTTTCCGGCGGCGTAGTCAACCGCAAGGTCTGTTCCCCTGAGCACGTGCAGCAGTTGCACCTTTATGCCGTTTATCCCGCTTTTGCAGACGTATTCTACGCTTTCCAGCATTTCCTGTTCACTTTCGCCGGGCAGCCCTAAAATAATATGGCAAACGGTGTCGATATCCGCCGTTTTCAGCCGTTTTACCGCGCTGTCATAGCATGCAAGCGGATAGCCGCGCCTTATATAAGCCGCTGTCTTTTCGTGGATCGTCTGAAGCCCCAGCTCAACCGAAACCGGTTTGATCCTGTTGAGTTCTTTCAGTAATTCTATTACTTCTTCAGGCAGGCAGTCCGGCCTGGTTGCAACGGAGAGCAGGACGATATCAGGGTGGTTTATCGCTTCAGTAAATTTCTTTCTGAGTGTTTCAACGGGTGCGTAGGTGTTCGTGAACGCCTGAAAATAAGCAATGTATTTCCCGCTTTTGATTTTGTTTTTTACACGCGCCTTGCCCTTTTCAATCTGTTCGGTAACGGAAAGCGCTGCGCTTTCCGCAAAATCTCCGCTGCCGCCGGCGGAGCAGAATATGCATCCGCGCGTATCCAGCGTTCCGTCCCTGTTCGGGCAGGTAAAGCCTGCATTTATGCAGATCTTATAGACCTTGCACCCGAATTTTTCTTTTAAATACTGATTAAAGCTGTAATATTCCATTGGCTCTCTTAAAAAATTCATCCAGGTTATTGCCGCCGGAGCAGACATAAGACTGTATTTTGGTCAGATCAATTTCTCCGCCGTCGATCGTTTTGCATATTCCGCCTGCTTCACGCAGTATAACGGTTGCGCCTGCCAGATCCCATGGGCGCAGGATCAGCTCATAATACAGGTCCGCTTTTCCCGCGGCAACATAACATATATCCAGCGCGGCAGAGCCTGCTCTGCGCACTTCAAGGCAGTTGTAAAAGATCTCCTCGGTCAGCGCAAAGGTCTTTTTGGCAAGTTCATGCTCGTAAGGGCAGGTGCCGAAAAGCACAAGGCTGTGCTGAAGATCACAGTCTGAAACATGTATCGGTTTTCCGTTCAGAAAAGCGCCCTTGCCTTTTTCGGCATAAAACAGATTATCAAGATCGGGATCAAGCACCACACCTGCGATAAGCTCACGGTCCTTCGCAAGACCAACCGAGACAGCGCTGTGCTGAAAGCCTTTAACAAAATTCGTTGTGCCGTCAATCGGGTCGATGATAAAGCAATATCCGTCCGAAAGCTCCTTATTGCCGCCTCCTTCTTCGCCTAAAAAAGAACAGCCGGGTATAACTTTGCTCAGTTCGCCGCAAAGATATTCCTGAATTCTTCCGTCATATTCGGTAACAAGGTCAACATCCGAACCTTTTGTTTTGATTCCCAAATTGCCATGGGCGCTTTTATATATCTGCTGCGCGCCGCGCACGGCTTCAATGATTTTATCAAGCATAATATTCCGCCTTTAATATATTTTTTCAGTAAATATTTTATCATATAAAAATTTATTATCAATATACTTTATTATGATTATAACAATTTTTATCGCTAAATTATGCGAAAAGCTGCTGCGCCTTTTCGGCAGGGGCGCCACCACATTTCCCGGGAAAATCGCGCTGCTTTTAAAAAAAGACATATTGCTCTATCTTTCCCGCGGCGTGAAAACCGTGATCGTCACGGGCACAAACGGTAAAACCACTACCGCCAAAATGATAGAGCAGGGGCTGAAACAGGCAGGGAAAAGCTGCTTTTTAAACCGCTCCGGCGCCAATCTTATTACGGGAATAACAGCTTCCTTTCTTTCAAACTGCGATTTCAAAGGCAGGTGCCATTACGAATACGCAGTCATTGAGTGTGATGAAAACGCACTCAAAAAAGTGAGCCTCTGTATCCATGCCGAAATACTGGTGGTAACGAATATATTCCGCGATCAGCTCGACAGATACGGCGAGGTGACCTCCACGCTTGCCGCAATAAGGCAGGGTGCGCAGAATATGAAAAATGCCATGCTTGTGCTCAATGCAGATGACCCGCTTTCGTTCAGCCTTTCACGTCTTGAAAACAGATCTGTTTCTTTCGGCATAAACAAGCAGCTTTCACTCGGCGGCAAAGGCGAAAGCGAATACTGCGTTTTCTGCGGCAGACCGTATGATTACAGCTTTAGAACCTATTGCCAGCTCGGCGGCTTTTCCTGCCCGTCCTGCGGATATTCCAGAACAGCGCCCGATTTTTCGGCAGAGGAAATTATCGACCAAACTCCCGACAGTTCGTCCGTATTCGCGGATTTAAACGGAAAATCGGCAATCTTAAACATAAATCTCGGCGGTGTTTACAATATTTATAACGCCCTTGCCGCCGCTGCCGCTTTGATTTTGTTTGACACGGATGTTTCATCCATAGAGAACGCGTTTTCCTCGTTCAGCGGCGCTTTCGGCAGAATGGAGAGCTTCGGCTCCGTAAGAATGCTGCTCGTTAAAAACCCTGCCGGTTTCACACAGACGGTGAATTATATCTATCCCCTTGAAATCAATAATCTGGTATTCGTTTTAAACGATAATGACGCGGACGGAAAAGATGTTTCCTGGATATGGGACGCTGAAATAAATATAAGCGATAAGGTGAAGAATATATACGCTTTCGGGATCCGTTCGGGAGATATGGCGCTGCGTCTGAAATATGCCGGTTGTGATGTCTCTGTAATAAAAAATTACGATGAATTCAAAAAAATAACCGATGAGGAAAACACCGTGATCATTCCCACTTATACCGCTATGATGGCTCTGCGCCCGTATTTCGCGCAGAAGTATAAAAAGGACGCGTTTTGGAAATGAGATTAAAAATAGCCCATCTTTACCCCGATCTGCTCAATCTTTACGGCGATTCGGGCAATATTTTATGCCTGAGAAAAAGATGTGAATGGCGGCAGATAGATTGTGAGGTCACGCCGCTGACGGCAGGAAATGACTTCACTTTTGATGATTTTGACATTATTTTTATCGGCGGCGGGCAGGACCGGGAACAGTCTCTCGTGCTCAAAGACCTAAGTGTTAAAAAAAGAGATGCGCTCCATAACGCCGTTCAGAGCGGTACGGTTGTGCTGGCAATCTGCGGCGGCTATCAGCTGCTCGGCAAATCATATGAAACCAGCTCCGGCGAATGCCTTGAGTTTACGGGAATACTTGACCTGTATACGGTATCCGGCAGTAAAAGGCTTATAGGCAATTACGAGTTTAAAACAGCCGAAAAGCTGAGAATCATCGGCTTTGAAAATCATTCCGGGCGAACGCATCTCGGCAGCGGAGTTGTGCCGCTCGGCAAAATCATCAAAGGCTTCGGCAACAACGCGGCGGACAAAACAGAGGGAGCAAGATATAAAAATACGTTCTGCACCTACTGCCATGGTCCTATGCTGCCGAAAAACCCGGATTTCGCGGATATGCTCATAAAAAGCGCACTTGAAAGAAAATATGATAACGTGTCGCTCGCGCCGCTTGACTGCTCGCTGGAGGTGCTTGCCCGCCGCCAGATCCGTGATCTGTATATTTAATTATATATATTTAAAATTTTTCTTGATTTTGCCTTCCTGTTATGGTAATATAGTTCAGCACAAAAGAATATATGTGCAATCCACACGCGGCGCTTTGCTCCCCTTGGTGATTATTCGGGGCGCTTTGCCATAGGCGCGGCGGAGGAATAACCTAAAGGAGGAATTCATAATGGCAAACGTAGTTTCAATGAAACAGCTTTTGGAGGCCGGTGTTCATTTCGGTCACCAGACAAGAAGATGGAACCCCAAAATGGCGGAGTACATTTTCACAGAGCGTAACGGCATCTATATCATCGACCTTCAGAAAACAGTAAAGAAGCTTGATGAGGCTTATATGTTCGTTCGCGATCTCGCTGCAGAAGGCGGCACGATTATTTTCGTCGGCACGAAAAAGCAGGCTCAGGAATCCATTAAGGAAGAGGCGGAGCGCTGCGCAATGCCGTATGTAAATGCGCGCTGGCTCGGCGGTATGCTCACAAACTTCAAAACCATCCGCGGTCGTGTGGCCCGTCTTGCTCAGCTTAAAAAGCAGCGCGAAGAGGGCACATTTGATCTTCTTACAAAGAAAGAGGCTGCCGGTCTTGAACTTGAGATCGAAAAGCTTGAAAAATATCTCGGCGGTATCACGGAGATGAAAAAGGTTCCGGACGCTATGTTTATCGTTGACCCCCGCAAGGAAAGAATCGCCGTATCCGAGGCTATGAAACTCGGTCTCCCGATCGTTGCTATCGTTGATACGAACTGCGATCCCGATGAGATCGACTATGTGATCCCCGGAAATGACGACGCTATCCGTGCCGTAAAGCTTATTGCAGGCGCAATGGCATCTGCTGTTATCGAGGGCAGAGACGGCAGCGATGTTGCAGTTGATTCCGAGGGCGAGGCAGTTCAGGAGGCTCCCGCAGAGGAGGCGGCTGCTCCTCAGGCAGAGGCTGAGACCGCTGAAACAGCTGCTGAATAATAGATTGAATTTGTTATATAGCTTTAGTTTGGAGGAATTGAAATGAATTTTACAGCTCAGGATGTTAAAGCGCTTCGTGAGAAAACGGGCGTTGGTATGATGGAGTGCAAAAAGGCTCTTACGGAAGCTGACGGAGATATGGACAAGGCGGTTGACTTCCTCCGCGAGAGAGGACTTGCCGCAGCACAGAAAAAGGCAGCAAGAATTGCCGCCGAGGGTATCGTTCTTTCTTATTCCGATGACGCTGCCAAAAAGGGCGTTGTTATAGAAGTAAATTCGGAAACAGACTTCGTTGCCAAGAACGAAAAGTTTGTTGATTTTGTAACGGACTGCGCCAAAACAATCATTGCAACAGGCGTTTCAACTGTTGAAGAGCTTGCCGCTGCCGAGTATATGGGCACGGGCAGAACCGTTGCGGAAACCCTTAACGATCTGATCCTTGCCATCGGCGAGAATATGAAGATCCGCCGCTTTGAGGTTATGGACGGCGTGCTTGCAACCTATGTTCACGCAGGCGGTTCCGTTGGCGTTATGGTCGGTTTTGACGTTGCCGATGATTCAAAAGCAGCAACAGCCGAGTTCAAGGATATGGGCAAAAACGTTGCTATGCAGGTTGCGGCAATGAGCCCTGCTTATCTTGACGAAGCTTCCGTTCCGGAAGAGATTATCGCTCACGAAAAGAGCATTCTTGCTTCACAGATGAAGGAAGATCCCAAAATGGCATCCAAGCCGGAGGCTGTTCTTGCAAAGATCGCAGAAGGCAAGATGGGCAAGTATTACAAGGAGAACTGCCTTGTTGATCAGGAATTCGTCCGCGGCGACCTCTTCGAGGGCAATGTTAAGGGCTATGTTGATTCCGTTGCCAAAACGCTCGGCACAGAGATCAAGATCAACGGATTCATCCGTATGACCAGAGGCGAAGGCCTTGAAAAACGCCAGGAAAACTTTGCAGAAGAAATCGCAAAGCAAATTAATGGCTAATTGTATATCATAATTCAGAGCATCTCGTTTGAGATGCTCTTTTTTTACCTTTTTATAAGTTGATTTAACCGTCCGTAAAGTGTACAATATAATCAGAATTTTTGAACGGAGCACTCGGCTATGAAAACAAGATGGTACAAAGACGCGGTCGTATATCAGATCTATCCGCGCAGCTTTAAGGACTCAAACGGCGACGGTATCGGAGACCTCAATGGAATCACGCAAAAGGCCGACTATATCAAAGATTTAGGCGTTGATGCCGTATGGCTCTCGCCATGCTATAAATCTCCGAACGATGACAACGGATACGATATAAGCGATTACCGTGATATCATGGACGAATTCGGCACCTTTGCGGATTGGGAAACGATGCTCAATGCGTTCCACAGCCGCGGCATAAAGGTCATTATGGATCTGGTGGTAAACCATACCTCCGATGAGCATAAATGGTTTATTGAGAGCCGAAAAAGCAAAGATAATCCATACCGCGATTATTATATTTGGCGTGACGGCAGAGGAAAAGATAAGAAAAATCCGCCGAATGACTGGAAAGCCTGCTTCGGCGGCTCTGCATGGGAATATGACGAGGCAACAGGTCAGTTTTACCTGCATCTGTTCAGCAAGAAACAGCCTGATCTGAATTGGGAAAACCCAAAGGTTCGCAAAGAGGTCGAAGAAATATGCAACTTTTGGTTTGAAAAAGGTGTGGACGGCTTTCGCTGTGATGTTATCACATATATCTCAAAACCCGATGACCTTTATCATGCGAAGTGGAATGAGGTGGTTGTTGGTCCCCGCTGGAAACAGTATATAAACGAGCTTTGTCGTAATTCTTGGGATAAGTATGATACGCTCATTGTCGGGGAAGCTGCCGGAATAGATTTTAAACGCGCCTGCGAGATCACAAAAGAGGGCAGCAGCCTTCTGGATATGCTTTTTCATTTTGAGCATGTAAGCGCTCGTCCCGTATGCTCTTTCAGCCAAAAATTCACATTCTTGCGCCCGTTCAAAAAGATTCTTTCAAAATGGCAGGGGATGCCGGAAGATTGCTGGGGCGCGGTATATTATGAAAACTATGACCAGCCGAGAAGTCTGCCCCGGTTTGCGCCGACAGGAAAACACCGCGTAATGGCGGCAAAGAGTCTTGCAGTATCGCTTTTATTCCAAAAAGGAACGCCGTTTATCTATCAGGGTCAGGAGCTGGGTATGACGAACTGCCGGTATAAGCGCGAGGATTATCGTGATATTCAAACGATAAATTTTATGAATGATATTGAGAAAATGCCGTTCGGAAAGCTCATTCTGCCTTTTGTTATGTTTTTCTATAAACGATATGCCCGTGATAATGCCAGAACTCCCATGCAATGGGATAATACGGCAAACGCGGGATTTACAACAGGGACCCCCTGGGCAAAAGTAAATGATCATTACATTGAAATAAACGCGGCGGATGAAATGCGTGATCCAAACTCGGTTTTGAATTTTTATAAAAAAGCGCTTAAAGTGCGCAAAGACTATGGCGATGTTATCCGGGACGGAAAATATCTGCCCGTGCATTCCGGCGATAATAATGTTTTTGCTTATATCCGTGATGACGGAAAACAAAAGCTTCTGATCGTTTGCAGCCTGTCTCCCAAAGCTGTAAAATTCAAGCCGCATATGGCTTTTTACGGAGAGCGCAGGGTAATTCTGTCAAATACGGAAAATCCGCCGATGCCTGATGATTGCATGAAATTAAAGCCCTGTGAATGCGCGGTTTACGAATGGATGTGATGATTTGCTGTTTGATATGTATTGGCTCTGTGCGAAAGACGTTCATTTAAGTTGTATCTGTTAAATTTTACAAATTATTTTCAGGAAAGAGAAAACGCTATGCTGTATCAAAAAGAGAACATGCTCATGCGTGAATACTGCGGTGAGAGAGTTGCCGTTGAGCCGTATGGAAAGAACAGCCTTAGGGTGCGCATTACAAAAATCATGCATTTATCCGTGAAAACTGGGCGCTGATACCTCAAAAAGAGCAAAGCTGCGAGATCAAAATCGGTTGTGCAAACGGTTTGAGCAGGAAATTTCCCGGGAAGCATTCCGAAAATACCGCAAGTATCCTAAACGGAAAGATCATGGCGGTCATTACAAGTGACGGCAAGCTCAGCTTCAAAAGAGCGGACGGTAAAGTTTTGCTGGAGGAATATCTGGCGGATACAAAGAATTGCCTAGGCATTAAGTCGAGAGAACTGAACTGTGTGTCTGGGGACGTTTTTAAAGCCGTAATGCGGTTCAATGCAAACCCTGAAGAGAAACTTTACGGTATGGGTCAGTATCCAAACGGAATATTTAATTTGAAGGGCAGTGTTTTGGAACTTGCGCAGCGGAATACCCAGTCATCCGTACCGTTTTTATATTCCAGTCTAAACTATGGATTTTTGTGGAATAATCCCGCGATCGGCAAGGTGTGTTTCGGTACCAATATGACAGAGTGGGAGGCTGAAAGTACAAAGCAGATCGAATTCTGGATCACGTGCGGAGACAACCCTGCCGAGATTTTAGAGAATTATGTGCATGTAACAGGTAGGCCGCCCGAGATGCCTGAATACGGCTTGGGTCTGTGGCAGTGCAAATTGCGTTATTATAACCAAAAACAGGTAATGAATGTTGCGCGCGAATACACTCGCCGCGGCATTCCGCTTGATGTTATAGTTATCGATTTTTTTCACTGGCCCAAGGAGGGCGACTGGTGTTTTGACCGTAAGTTCTGGCCAAACCCGGGACATATGGTTAAAAAGCTCAAGAAGATGGGCATTAAGGTGATGGTATCTGTTTGGCCCACCGTTGCGGTCAACGCTAAGAATTATGAAAAAATGAATGAAAATGGATATTTGATTCAGACCGAAGCCGGTGTGAATATCCATATGAAGATGATTGACGACACCTCATTTGTTGATGTAACGAATCCCAAAGCCCGTGCGTATTTTTGGAGCAGGATCAAAGAGAATTACTGCAAGTACGGCATTTATGATTTTTGGCTTGATGTGGCAGAGCCTGAATTCACGGATTACAGCTTTGAGAATTATCACTATCATAAAGGCAATGCGTTGATGGTTGCCAATGAATATCCCGCAATGTATTCAAAAACCTTTTATGACGGTCTGCGTTCAATCGGGCAAAAGGATGTAATAAGCTTGGTAAGAAGCGCTTGGGCAGGCAGCCAGAAATACGGCGCGCTTGTCTGGTCCGGTGATGTTCAGTCCACTTTTCAATCCTTCAAAACACAAATTATTTGCGGAATGCATATGGCTATGGCCGGTATTCCGTGGTGGTGCACGGATATAGGGGGATTTTCAAACGGTAATATCCATGATGAAAAATTTCAGGAGCTGCTGATCAGATGGTTCCAGTTCGGCGCGTTTTCGCCTGTCATGCGTATGCATGGAGACCGCGATCCCCACAAGCCTGTGATAGGTTCAAAATGCGGGACGGGCGCAAGCAATGAGATCTGGTCTTACGGCAAAGAAAATTATGAGATCATGAAAAAATATATTTTTATTCGCGAGAAACTGAAACCGTATATCAGAAAAATGATGAAGATCTGCAGCGAAAAAGGAACGCCTGTTATCAGACCGCTGTTTTTTCATTTTCAAAAAGACAGCGCCGTTTGGGAGATTGATGATGAATATCTGTTCGGAAGCGACCTTTTAATAGCGCCCGTGACCGAATACGGCGCGAGAGAAAGAGATGTCTATTTGCCGTCGGGGGTCATGTGGGTCAATGCGTATACAGGGGAACTCTATGACGGCGGTCAAACGCTTTCAGTTCCCGCAGAACTGGATACGATCCCTGTGTTTTTCCGCGCCGACAGCAAAGAGATTGACGAGGATTTTTTCAGGATATAAAGCAAAGGCGGAATGTGAATGAAAATTAAAAGCAAGCAGATGGATGCGCAGATACGCGTGCAGGGCGAACTTCTCAGAGCAATAAGTCCGCTGGGCAGCGAAAAGATCCAGCGCATTCTTTCTCCCATTTCTGGCAGGGCGCTTTCTCTGCTCAGCTTGAAACATCTTCATTGTAAAAAAATCAGTATCATGCGCAAAAACGGCTCAGCCATGCGCATCTGTGTGTTTGATTCGCAGGTCAAAAACGGAAGTAAAGTCGGTATATTATGGCTCCACGGCGGCGGTTATTCGCTCGGTGCGCCGGAGATGGCGGCCATGTCTTTTCCCCGCCACCTGCTTAAAAACTTTAATTGCGTTATTGTTTCTCCTGATTATACTCTTTCCGCAAAGTCGGAATATCCTGCCTCTTTTAACGACGCTTGTTTGGCTCTTGAATGGATGCTTGAACATAAGCAGCTGCTCGGCTTTGCGGGGGAAAAGATCGTTGTAGGCGGGGAGAGCGCGGGCGGAGGACTTGCTGCTGCGCTTGCGATTTACGCAAGGGATCAAGGCAAAAACTGCTTCGGGTTTCAGATTCCGCTTTATCCAATGCTGGATGACCGGGTGACACGGACTTCTGCCGATAATGATGCTCCGGTCTGGAACACAAAATCAAACAAATCGGCGTGGAAAATCTATCTCGGAGACCGCGTTATGAATCTCAGCGTACCTGTATATGCCGCTCCTGCAAGGGAAACGAATTTTTCGAATATACCGCCTGTGATATCAGCGGTCGGCACGATAGATCCGTTTTATGCCGAGGATATTATGTTTTTCGGTAATATAGAAAAATCTGGAGCTGAGGTTAAATGTTTTGTTGCCGAGGGCGGATTTCATGCGTATGATATGCTTGCTCCGTATGCGAAAATAAGCAGATCGACAGTGGAATTTATGCTGGACGCTTACAAAGAATACACTGAAAAATATCTTTGAGACAAATATATTTCTTATAAATTGTTTACATAATTTATATTATATGATATAATTATTTTGTGTATATTTGTCAAAATCCATATACGTTTTTAAGGGGTGCTGATGTTATGTCTAAAGGGAAAAGGGTAATCTCCATCTTTCTTTCCGTTATTCTTTGCGCCGTCTCGTTTTTCGGCGTTTATACCACTTCAGCGTCCGCAGCCACCAGCGGAAGCTGCGGCGCGAGCGGAAGCAGTGTAAACTGGTCTTACGACACGAACACGAAACAGCTTACGATATCCGGCAGCGGGGACATCAAAAATTACAGCGTGATCACGATCTTTGACCGCGTTCCGTGGTATGACTACCGAAACGAGTGCACCTCGCTTGTTATCGGGGAAGGCGTTACAGGCATCGGAGACAGAGCGTTCTATCAGATGAGCGCTTTGCAGAGCGCTTCACTGCCGAGCACGCTGACCGTAATCAGCGATTATGCTTTTGCCGAATGCACGAATCTTTCTGAAATCAATCTGCCCCCGAATCTTACGACGATCAGGGCGTACGCGTTTAATAAGAGCGGAATTACGCAGGTCGTTTTCCCGGACAGCTTAACCAGCATAGGGCGCACACGTATCGGAAATGTTGAGACAGGCTTTACTTTTGCGGATTGCCCGAATCTTGAAAGCGTAAAATTCGGCTCGGGTCTAACCGATACGGGTCTCGCGACGTTCAGAAATTCAGGCGTAAAACATGTTGATTTCGGAAATACCGTTACCACGATAGGCGAATGGTCTTTTTACGGTACTTTCATTACGTCTGTTGCACTGCCTGAAACTATCGCTTCGGTTGGGATGCGGGCGTTTTCGGAAATCCCTACTTTATATGAAGTGTACATATATAATGATGCTTGCAGCTTTAACGGCGTAATCGGTGATGACCCGTTTGCCGGCAGCCAGCAGAGTCTCACTTTCTACGGGCATTCGCAGTCTACCACGCAGACTTATGCCGAGGAACACGGGTATCATTTCGTTTCCATTGATGAATGTGCACACGAAAATATGTATGAAAACATAACCGTTGAACCCACCTGTGAGACAGACGGCGAGAAACAGATCATATGCTTTGACTGCGGCGCTGTAGTGCGTACAGAAATGATTGCAGCTCTCGGTCATGATTTTGTGACTCTTGAAACCGAGGATAAGACCGCGCAGGACGGGCATATCTATGAATATCAGGCTTGTTCGCGCTGTCAGAAGGAAAACACGGTTGCGACGCACAAAGAATGGATCGAAGGGTATTATACGGAAAATTACACGATTGAGCCGACCTGCACAGCGGGCGGACTCGTGACGAGAACCTGTACCGTATGCGGTCAAAAAAGCATACCCACCATTGTTCCGGCTAAAGGTCATAATGTTGAAAACTATACGGAGCAGGCGCTGCCTACCTGTACGGAGGACGGATACAGAAAAGGAGTGTGCACAGCCTGCGGAGAGACGGTAACGGTCACTCTTCCGGCAACAGGTCATACAAACGAGCTTCTAAGTACGAATATCACGGAAGACGGTCATACTTATAACACATATCAATGCTCCGTTTGTTCGGAGCAGACGGAAGAATGTATCCACAATGCGTGGATAGAAGGCTACTATACCGAGGAGGTCGTATCACAGGCGACCTGCACTTCCATGGGCAGCATAGAGAAAAAATGCACAGTCTGCGGCAAGACAGAAACGCAAAATATTATGCCCACGGGGCATGCGTATGACAGCGGCGTTGTAACGAAAGAGCCGACCTGTACGGAGTCCGGCGCAACGACGTATACCTGCGCCAACTGCGGTAATTCGTATGATATTCCGATACTCCCGCTCGGTCATGATTACAGTATTGATGTGATCTTGCAGGAGCCAACCTGCACCGCGTCCGGAACAGGTTCAAAGCAGTGCTCAAGATGCACGGCCGCAACTACATATGAGATACCTGCACTCGGCCACAATATAACCGATTCGTCGGATTACACGGTCGTTAATGAGCCAACCTGCACCGATCCGGGCACTGCAAGCGGAACCTGCGCGAACTGCGGCGAGGTCGTTGAAGTTGAGATACCGGCGGCGGGGCATAATTATGACAGCGAAAACGCGGTGATCGTTACTCCGCCCACCTGTACGCAAGAGGGCACAGCGCTTGAAACATGCACAGTGTGCGGCGCTCAGAATGAAATATCCGTGCCCGCAACGGGCCACAGATACCATTTCACGGAGATAACCACAGGCACTTTCGGAACGCGTTTGAATTACGTGTGCGAAAACTGCGGCGGCAGCACGGATGCTTTTCAGACAACTGTTGAGGCAGGCTTTCTGCTTTATATGAACGCTGCCGTTGAGGATGTAACAAACGGTTATCTCTACGATGTGAATAATGACGGCTATATCACCGTAAGAGACTATACGATCGTTAAGGGTTATATTGCCGTAAGCTGATAACGGATCAAAAGGCTTTGAGAATCGAGCCGGCTTATGCCTTTGCCGATTCTATCTACAGTCTTAAAAAGGCGGTAAATTTTTACTGCCTTTTTAATTTTGTCTATTTACAATATTATTAAAATATATTAATATATAATAAAGACTGGAGGTTGGTTTATGAGCGCGGTTTATAAAAGAATTCTTTTGAAACTTTCGGGCGAGGTGCTTGCCGGTCCGAACGCAACGGGGATAGATAACGATACCGTTGTAACCATTTGCAAATCTATAAAGGCTGTTGCAGATCTGGGTGTTGAAGTCGGCATTGTTGTCGGCGGCGGAAATTTCTGGCGCGGAAGGTCAAGCGAGGGTATGGACAGAGCAAGAGCGGACCACATCGGAATGCTTGCAACGGCAATGAATTCACTTGCTTTGTGCGATGCACTGGAGCAGCTCGGCGCCGATGTGCGTGTGCAGACTGCTATTGAAATGCGCCAGATCGCGGAACCGTATATAAGAAACAGAGCGATACGCCACCTTGAAAAGGGCAGAATCGTTATATTCGGCTGCGGAACCGGTTCTCCGTTTTTCTCAACGGATACGGCAGCCGCGTTAAGAAGCGTTGAGATGAATGCGGACGCGTTGCTGAAAGCAACCAATGTTGACGGTGTTTTTGACATGGATCCGAATAAATATTCAGACGCCGTTAAATATGATACTGTAACATTCAGGGAAGTGATAAACAGAGATCTGAAAGTTATGGATTCCACGGCGTTTTCGCTTTGCAAAGATAACGATATGACCATTATTGTATTTAATCTGGATGAGCCTGAAAACCTTGTTAAGGTCGTTGAGGGTAAAAATATAGGTACAACTGTTACAAACTGAAAGATTATCAGCTAAGTAGGCAGTTTGCGCGCCGTTGCCCGCAGGCGCCGCAATAAAGCGGGCGGAAAGGTGAACAAATATGGAAACAGTATTCAAGAAAACAAAAGAGAGAATGAATAAGTGCCTTGATTCTCTTGAAAGAGATTATAAAGCGATTCGTGCAGGCAGGGCAAATCCGGCCGTGCTGGACAGGATAACGGTTGACTATTACGGCACCCCAACCTACATTAATCAGATGGCTGCGGTCAGTGTTCCCGAACCCAGAATGCTTATGATCCAGCCGTGGGACGCATCTACTTTAAAAGAAATAGAAAAAGCTATCAACACTTCCGATATCGGTATCAATCCCAGCAACGACGGAAAAGTAATCAGGCTTGTTTTTCCTGCCCTTACCGAAGAGCGTCGTAAAGAGCTTGTAAAGGATGTTTCAAAGCGCGCCGAAGAAGCAAAGGTCGCCGTCAGAAATGTGCGCAGAGACGCTATGGATGATATCAAAAAGCTTAAGAAAAACAATGAGATCACAGAGGATGATCTCAAGGACGGCGAAAAAAAGCTTCAGAATATTACGGACGACTTTGTTAAACAGATAGAAGAAATGGAAAAGAAAAAGGAAACGGAGATTCTTTCCATTTAAACTTTCGGTCGCGTTTGATCTGCGGCTGAGTTGTGAAAAACGGCAGTCACAGGCGGGGAAGCTCTCCGCCGTTCTGTCATTTTTAAAGGAGAATGGATATGGCGCTGTTCAATAAAAAAGAAGCTCCGTCCGTCGATTTTTCCGTGCTCCCCCGTCATCTCGGTATTATCATGGACGGAAACGGAAGATGGGCAAAGAAAAGAGCGCTTCCGCGCACCGCGGGGCATAAAGTCGGCGCGGATGTTTTTAAAAAGATCTCCAAGGAATGCGGCAGGATAGGGATACCCGAAGTCACCTTTTACGCATTTTCCACGGAAAACTGGAAACGCCCGAAAGAAGAAGTAGAAACGCTTATGCGCCTGTTTTATGATTATCTTATTGAGGCTAAAAACGATTTGCAGGGAAGCGGAAATCTACGTGTCAGGTTTATAGGAGAAAAAGAGGGCTTGCACCCGAAACTGCTTGAACTGATGCGCGATGCGGAGCAGGAAACGGCTTCAAGGAACGGCACGCTGATCAATGTGGCGGTCAATTACGGCGGCAGGCAAGAGATCGTCAGCGCCGTGAATAAGCTTATGGCGTCAGGTAAACAGAATATAAGTGAAGCAGATATAAGCTCCATGCTTTATACTTCACCCGATTGCGATCTCATCATCCGCCCGAGCGGAGAGGAGCGGCTTTCGAACTTCCTGCTTTGGCAGTGCGCATACAGTGAGTTTTGGTACAGCGATGTGCTTTGGCCTGATTTCACCGAAAAAGATCTGCATTCGGCGCTGTCGGATTTTGAAAAAAGAAACCGAAGATTCGGAGGTTAGTAATGAAGCAAAGAGTTATCACTGCCCTTGTGCTGCTGCTCGTGCTTGCATTGGTCGTATGGCAGATCAATACGCCATTGCTGTTGGCGGTTGTCGCGTTTCTGAGCGGCGTTGCGGCTAATGAAATCATGCGCTGCGCAAAGGTGTCAAACAAATTTATTTTTATATTCGGAACTGCGGTCGCAGCCGTTTTCCCGTTTTTTGCGAGTGCCCGTGTGCTTGAACCGTTTGTTGCTCGGGAAAAATGGGGGGCGTTTATATCCGCGGTTCCCGGCGTTGTTTATATCATTGCCGTAGTTTTGATTTATCTGCTTGCAATGCTCAGGGGCTATTCACACACCAAATTTGAGGATGTCGCCATAGCGTTTTTTGCAAGCGTGATCGTACCGTACGGATTTTCAATCATAATCAGGCTAAGGGATATGTTCTTAAACGAGCAGTTCGGAATTTATCTCATTTTCTTTGCTCTGATCTGTGCGCTCGGAACGGATGTGGGCGCTCAGCTCGGCGGTATGGCTTTTGGAAAGCATAAGATGAGCCCGAATATCAGCCCTAAAAAAACGATTGAGGGCGCTGCGTGCGGAATTGCGCTGTCGCTCATATTAAATTCGGTTGCTTTTGTGCTTTATAACCGTCTTGCGGCAGCGCAGATCGATTCCTTCGGCGCAACGGTAATTCTTGTATGCTGTGTTCCCATCTCCTTTATGGGAATGATGGGCGATCTCAGCGCCTCCGTTTTGAAACGCAATTTCGGCGTAAAGGATTTCGGGAAGATCTTTCCCGGTCACGGCGGCGTTATGGATAGATTTGATTCGGTTTTATTCACGCTTCCGCTTACATATATAATGGCGCTCGCGGCGTTTTGCTGAGCGCGGAAAGGTTATCCGATTATGAAAAATCTTTCGATCTTAGGCTCAACAGGCTCAATAGGAACACAATCTCTTGATGTGTGCCGTATGCATTCATACAATGTAAAGTGCCTTACTGCGAATACCGATGTTCAAGCAATGGAAAGCCAGATACGCGAGTTTAGGCCTGAACTGGTTTGCATGATGGATGAAAATGCCGCCGCCGAACTTAAAACACGTGTTGCCGACACAGGCGTTAAAATCGTTTCGGGACTGGAAGGACTTGTTGAATGCGCCGTATATCCGAGTGCGGACACCGTTTTGAATTCCGTTGTGGGTATGATAGGGCTGACGCCGACGCTTGAAGCTATAAAGGCAAAAAAGACAATAGCCCTTGCAAATAAGGAAACACTTGTTGCCGGGGGAAGTCTTGTGACTGAAGCAGCGCGGGAGAACGGAGTTTCCATTTTGCCCGTGGACAGCGAGCATTCCGCCATTTTTCAGGCAATGCAGGGCTCACCTCGAAAGGAGGCAGTAAAAAAGATCATTCTTACAGCCTCCGGCGGTCCGTTTTTCGGAAAAACACTTTCGGAACTTGAAAACGTTACCGTGCAGGACGCGCTCAGGCATCCGAACTGGAATATGGGCGCGAAAATCACCATAGATTCGGCTACCATGATGAATAAAGGGCTTGAGTTCATAGAGGCAAAATGGCTTTTTGATCTGCCGAATGAGGATATTGAAATCGTTGTTCACCGCGAATCGGTCGTACATTCGGCAATCGTTTATCAGGATAATTCTATGATCGCGCAGCTTGGAGTTCCCGATATGCGAATTCCCATTCAGTACGCTCTGACTTATCCCGAACGTGAGCCGAGCCCCGTTGAGCCGCTTTCGCTTGCCGAATACGGAAAGCTCACTTTCTTTGAACCGGATTACAAAACCTTCAGATGTATGGATGTCTGCAAGAAGGCGATTGAGATGGGCGGGCTTCATCCGGCAGCCGCAAACGGCGCAAATGAAGAAAGTGTAAAACTTTTCCTCAAAGGTAAAATTAAATTCACGGATATTGCATATCTTAATGAGGAAGCTATGTTAAAAGCGGAAGAAAAAACGAATTTTACGCTTGATGATGTTCTCTGCGCGGACAAAGCGGCAAGAGAATATGTTATAAATAACTACCGATGAGGCGATGAAGTGAGTTTGAGTTCGATTTGGAACACGGTTTACCCCATATTGATTGCGATATTGTTTTTTGAACTGATCATAATTGTCCATGAGGGCGGTCATTTTGTTGCCGCAAGGCTTATGAAGATCAAGGTCAATGAGTTTTCGATCGGTATGGGTCCGAAAATATTCTCTTTTACGAAAGGGGATACAAAATATTCCCTGCGATGGATACTTTTCGGCGGATACTGCGCTATGGAGGGCGAGGATGAGGACTCCGATGAAAGCGGCTCTTTTTCTAAGAAGAGTGTGCCGGCAAGGATGTTCGTTGTGGTTGCCGGCGCGGTAATGAACCTTATACTCGGATTCCTTATTATCGTATGTATCGTATGCAGTCAAAATCTTATCGGCACGCCGACCGTCGCAAAATTTGACGATAATGCCGTCAGCGCCGCAAGCGGACTTCAGGCAGGGGACACGATCAAAAGCATAGACTCAATGAGAGTTTTTACTTCGACCGATGTTGAAACGGGTCTCAGCCGTTCCCCGGACGGAACGGTTGATATGATCGTGGACAGAAACGGAGAGACTGTTTCCCTCAGCGTAACATTTGGCATGCAGGAATATGAGGGTCAGCAGTTTATAAACATGGATTTTTGGCTGCTCGGCAAGGAAAAAACAGTCGGCGGTGTGCTGAAAAGCAGCGCGGAAACTTTTGTGTCATACACAAGAATGATTTTTCTTTCCGTTTACGATCTTCTCACCGGCAGATACGGTATATCCGATCTCAGCGGTCCCGTGGGCACCGTTTCAGTGGTTTCAACAGCCGTTAAAACGAGTATCACGTCTATGCTCAGAATTATGGCTCTGCTCACTGTCAATATAGGGCTTTTCAATCTTTTCCCGATTCCCGCGCTTGACGGCTGGCGCTTTTTCATGCTGCTCGGAGAGGGCATATTCAGGAAAAAACTGCCTGCCAAGTGGGAATACGTGATCAATGCCGCGGGGCTTGTGCTTTTGCTCGGACTGATGGTAGTTGTAACTTTTTCAGACGTTACGAAATTATTTTAAAGAATAAAGGATCGTACAAATAAAACTCACAAGCACGCCCTGCCGTCTGCGGCAGGGTGATGTGCGCAAGCAGCAAAAAGGATTTGGTGTTTATAATGATCGAACGCAGAAAAACAAGAAAGTACAGACTCGGCAATACATATATCGGCGGCGATTCGCCGATACTTGTTCAATCCATGCTTAATATACCGGCAAGCGATATCGAGCGTTCTGTTGAACAGGCAAAGGAACTTGCCTCGGCAGGCTGTCAGGTCATTCGTTTCGCTATTCCGAACGAACAGGCTCTTCAGCTTATAGAGCCTATCAAAAACGCCGTTGATGTTCCGCTTGTTGCCGATATTCATTTTGACTACAGACTTGCGATCGGCGCTGCCGAAAGAGGTATAGATAAGATCAGAATAAATCCCGGAAATATAGGCGATGAATCCAGGGTAAAAGCGGTTGCGGATATCTGCAAAAGAAAACAGATACCTATAAGAATCGGTGTGAACAGCGGTTCGCTTGAAAAGCATATCCTTGAAAAATACGGTTCTCCCACGCCCGAAGCTATGGTGGAATCGGCGCTGTATCATGCGTCATTGCTTGAAAAATTCAATTTCGGCGATATCGTTATTTCAATCAAATCCTCCGATGTAAACACAATGATAGCCGCTTATGAGATCGCGGCGGAAAAATGCGATTATCCGCTCCATCTGGGCGTGACCGAGGCGGGAACGGAACGTATGGGAATCATAAAATCAGCGGTTGGAATCGGTTCACTGCTCACGCGCGGAATCGGCGATACGATTCGGGTAAGCCTATCCGACGAGCCTGTTAAAGAGGTGTTTGCCGCTTTTGATATTCTTAAAGCGATCGGGCTGAAAAATGACTGTCCCTATCTTATTTCCTGCCCCACCTGCGGCAGAACGAAGATAGACCTTATCGGACTTGCAAAGCAGGTGGAGGAAAGACTGCGCGATTGCAAAAAGCCTATCAAAGTGGCTGTTATGGGATGCGTTGTAAACGGACCGGGCGAAGCGCGCGAAGCGGATATAGGCATAGCCGGAGGCGACGGCTGCGGTCTTATTTTCAAAAAAGGTCAGGTGCTGCGTAAGGTGCCTGAAAATGAATTACTGGATGAATTGATGAAAGAGATAGATAAGTTATAATGAATTTTTTTCAGGATTATTTTTCGGATTATGTGGATCAATTTCAGCTTTCCACTCTCGGAAACGGCAGAATAGAACGCTTCACCGTAAAGCGTTCCTCGCGCGAGCTCAGCATTGTGCTGTCGCTCGGCGAGCTTGTGGATTATTCCGTTTTCAGGGAGGCTGAGGAGAGCATAAAAGCCAATATGCAGCTTTCAAAGGTAACGATCAAGCCCAGATATGTAAGCGATCTCTTTGAAAGCTCCTATCTTCCCAGTATCGTTGAGTTTGTGAAAAGAAACAATCCTGCGGCAAACGGTTTTTTTGAAAACTGTGACGTGCAGGTTGAAAATGGGAAAATGACAGTTTATCTAAAAAAGGGCGGGCGCGATATCCTGCTTGCCCAAAAGGTAAACGAGGATATAGAAAATGTGATCTTCGATCTCTTCGGCACAGAGATCAAAGCCGATTTTGTGGAGACCGAAAATTACGATATTGAAAAAGAAGTTAAAAAAGCCTATGCCGAGTTACAGACGCATAAAGAGCAGGAAAAGCAGGAGCAGCAGAAAAATGTTAAACACACTCTGCTCGGTGATTTCCCGATATACGGAGATACAAAAAAGAATATCTTCGGCAAAAATATAAAAGAAATGCCCAAGGCGATTGCCGATGTTAAATATGACGACGGAATCATAACCGTGTGGGGAGACGTGCTCAAGCACGAGGAAAAGGAGACAAAAAGAGGGGGAAATAAGATCTTCTCTTTTGATATAACCGATTACACTTCTTCTATCACGGTAAAAATGTTTGATTCAAACAGCGTTATCGATTCTATCGTGGATAAACTCGCTAGTGCAAAGACGGTCATGGTCACAGGTCTCTATCAGTTTGATAACTTCGCGAATGATTATGTGCTGCGCCCGAACGGTATAGCATCTGTTCTTAAAGCGGAAAAGGAGGATAACGCGCCCGAAAAAAGAGTAGAGCTTCATCTGCATACCTCACTTTCCGCAATGGACGCCATTTCGTCTCCCACTTCGCTCATCAACCGTGCCGCCAAATGGGGTCACAAGGCGATAGCCGTAACAGACCATGGCGTTGTTCAGGCTCTGCCAGAGGCGAACGCAGCCGCTAAAAAAGCAGGTATAAAGCTCATCTGCGGTATGGAGGGGTATCTTGTTGACGACGAGAAATATCCCGATTTCATGAATATGAAAGTGCGCGATTTCAAGCGTTATCATATCATCTTTCTTATAAGAAATTTAGAGGGCAGAAAGGTGCTTTATAAGCACATTTCCGCCAGCAATATCAAATATTTTAAAAACCGACCGCTGATACCCAAATCGGCGCTTAGGGAGCACAGAAACGGGATCATTATCGGCTCTGCCTGTGAGCAGGGCGAGGTCTATCAGGCTATACTGAACGGTGCGGATGACGATGAGCTTGACAGAATCGCCTCCTTTTATGATTACCTTGAGATTCAGCCAAACGGCAACAACGAATTTATGCTGCGCACCAGCAACGAGGAATACATACTCACCAAAAAAGGCGAGGAAAGAAAAAATGTTTACTGGAAAGTCAGAACCGAAGAAGATCTGATCCATATAAACAAGCGCATCATTGCCTGCGCGGACAGGCTCGGCAAGATGACCGTTGCCACCGGCGACGTCCATTTCCTTGATGAGCATGACGCCAAATTCAGAGCAATCATTATGGCGTCAAAAGGCTTTGAGGACGCCGACCAGCAGGCGCCGCTCTATTTTAAAACGACTGATGAAATGCTCTCCGATTTTTCCTGGGCGGGCGAACGGGCAAAGGAATTTGTAATCTATAATCCGAATAAGATAGCGGATATGGTAGAGAATGACGTGGTTCCTATTCCTCCCGGCACTTTCCAGCCGCATATTGACGGCGCGGAGGAGGAACTGACGGAGACCTGTTGGAAAAACGCCAGGGAAAAATACGGTGATCCTGTTCCGGAAGAGGTCGGTCCGAGACTGCAAAAAGAACTGGATTCGATAATAAAGCACGGTTACGCTGTGTTGTACGTAATTGCGAAAAGACTTGTTAAGAATTCCGAGGAGCACGGTTATCTGGTAGGTTCAAGAGGCTCGGTAGGTTCTTCGCTTGTTGCGCATTTAGGCGGTATATCCGAGGTCAACCCTTTGCCGCCTCACTATGTTTGCCCCAAGTGCAAGCACAGCGAGTTTATAACGGACGGTACAGTCGGCTCCGGCTTTGACCTGCCGCCCAAAAACTGCCCGCATTGCGGTGCTCCTATGGACAGAGACGGCCACGAGATCCCATTCGAGACCTTCCTTGGTTTTGACGGGGACAAAGAACCTGATATAGACCTGAATTTCAGCGGCGATTTTCAGTCGCAGTCACACCGCTTTACGGAAGAACTGTTCGGAAAAACACACGTGTTTAAAGCCGGAACGATGTCTACGGTTGCCGATAAGACCGCTTACGGATATGTAAAGAAATATCTTGAGGAGCGTGGTCTTAAGGTTTCCAAGGCGGAGGAGGACAGGCTCACCGTGGGCTGCACGGGTATCAAGCGCACCACGGGTCAGCACCCCGGCGGCATGGTCGTTGTGCCCGAGGAATATGAGGTTGAGGATTTCACTCCCGTTCAGTATCCGTCCGACGATGCGTCCAAAGGAACACTGACGACTCATTTTGACTTTAAGAACGCTTTGCATGATACGCTTTTGAAGCTTGACGAGCTCGGCCACGATGTTCCCACGCTGTATAAGTTTATAGAGGACGCAACCGGCATTCCCGTTATGGATGTGGATATTTGTGATCCGAAGCTGTATCAGATGATCACTTCCACCGAACCGATAGGCGTTACACCTGAGGATATAGACTGCCCCACGAGTACGCTCTCCATTCCCGAAATGGGCACGCCGTTCGTTATCGGAATGCTGGTTGAGGCAAAGCCGAAAACCTTTTCAGACCTTCTTCAGATCTCAGGTCTTTCACATGGCACGGATGTTTGGCTCGGCAACGCGCAGGAGCTTATACATAACGGCACCTGCACGATCTCGGAAGTTATCGGCTGCCGAGACGGAATTATGACTTATCTGATACATAAAGCGGAGGATTATGAAAAAAGGACGGGCAAGACTTCTCCTCTTTCAAAGAAAGACTGTTTTAAGATCATGGAGTATACCAGAAAGGGCAAAGCCCCCAAAGAGCTTCCGCCGTACGAGGATAAAATGCGAGAGATAGGCGTTGAGCAGTGGTATATAGATTCCTGTTATAAGATAAAATACATGTTCCCCAAAGCACATGCCGCGGCTTACGTTATAGCCGCGCTGAGGCTGGGTTGGTACAAGATCTATTATCCCGTTGAGTATTACAGCGCTTTCTTCACAGTCCGCGGCGGAGATCTTGACGCTGTTGCGGCTGTTGCCGGAAAAAGCGCCGTAAAGCAAAGAATGAACGAGATAAAGGCGCATAAGGACGCCGGCACGATAACCGCCAAAGAAAGCGATACCTATGTCATTCTTCAGATCGTTATTGAAATGCTTTGCCGCGGAATAGAATTTCTGCCTGTTGATCTGTATAAATCCGACTGGCGCGTTTATAAGATCGAAAACGGTAAAATACGTCTGCCTTTTACGGCGATAGACGGTATAGGCGAAAACGCCGCCAAGCAGATCGTTGCCGCCGTAAATGACGGCGCAGGTGATTTTATATCCTGTGATGATCTTATGGCGCGCGCAGGCATAGGGCAGAGCGTAGTCGATTCACTGAAAGGATGCGGCGCTCTGGGCGATCTGCCGGACAGCAACCAGATCTCTCTTTTCGGCTTTTAGGTTGACAAGGCCGTTTTAATGTGATAGCATATTAAAGCGCTAACACGCTAAAGTAAAACAACGGAGTTCATGCCTATGAAAAAATATGCAAGACTTACGCCTCAGGGCAGCAGGGATCTGCTTTTTGAGGAGTGCGACGACAGAAAAAAAATAGAGACCACGCTTTCCGCTCTTTATAAGGAAAAGAATTACCGAAAGGTAATTACGCCGGCAATCGAATTTATTGATGTGTTTGAAAACGATGATTCGGGCATGGAGTCCGATATTATGTATAAGCTCACGGACGCCTACGGCAGAACGACCGTTCTGCGCCCGGATAATACCATGCCGATAGCCCGTCTTGTTGCGACCCGGCTCGGCAAAGAGGATTTCCCGGTAAGGCTTTATTATAATCAAAATATTTTTGTGCGTAATAAAGCTTACGCCGGCAGAACGGACGAGATTCCGCAGAGCGGTATAGAGCTGATCGGGGACGGCTCCGCACAAGCGGACCTGGAAGTGCTGACTATGGCTGTTGAGGCACTGCGGCGTTCGAAGCTGAATTCCTTTTCGTTTGAGATAGGTCATGCGGGATTTTTCCGCGCCATACTTGAGGATATGGATATTGAGCAGTCCGTTAAGTCTGAGATCTGTTCGCTTACGGAAAGCAAGAATTATGCCGCTTTGAGCGATTTGCTCGATTCGATCGGCGATACTGTCCAGACCAAAGTGCTTCACAGACTTCCGCGGCTGTTCGGCGGCGAAGAAGTGCTTGAAAAAGCAAAGAAGCTGTATTCCGGCGAAAAATCGGACGCCGCGCTTGATTACCTGGGAAATATTTATGAAAAGCTTTGCGCGCTCGGTCTCAAGGATAATATAATCATAGATCTCGGGCTTGTGAACCGCTCCAACTATTATACGGGCGTTATATTCCGCGGTTACGCGGAGGGCTCAGGCGTGACCGTGCTTTCCGGCGGCAGATATGATAATCTTGTTGGAGAGTTCGGGCTGGACGCGCCCGCTATCGGCTTTGCCGTTGACGTTAACGCGCTGTGCGATGTTATGCATGAGATCATCAATGTTGAAAGACCTCTCAGAATCGCCCTCACAAAAGGAAGACTTGAAAAATCGTCTATGCGTCTTTTTCAGAAAATGGGACTGGATACCTCGGAACTTGAAAATAAGGGCCGCAGACTGATCCTTCCCGTAGACGGGTATGAGGCGGTCTTGTCCAAGGCGCCCGATGTAATCACCTATGTTGAGCATGGTGTGTGCGATATAGGTATTGTGGGTAAAGACACCATTGTTGAGCATGGCAGTTCATTTTATGAGGTGCTTGACCTGAATATAGGCAAATGCCGCTTTGCGCTTGCCTGCCCGAAAGGCAAGGATTTCTTTTCAGGATATTCCAGAAAAACGGTCGCGTCAAAATACCCCAAGGTGGCAAAGGAGTTTTTCCGTTCAAAGGGTATGGACGTGGATGTGATCAAAATAGAGGGCAGTGTGGAGCTGGCTCCGCTTCTCGGTCTTGCAGACGGAATCGTGGATATTGTTGAAACCGGCTCAACACTCAAAGAAAACGGACTTGAGGTGGTCGAGGAGATACTTCCGATCTCCGCAAGAGTAATCGTCAATATGGCTTCAATGAAGCTCAGAAAGCAGGAGATAGAATCTTTTCTTGCCGATCTTGAGCTTGCAAGTAAAGTGTAAAAGAGGTTTTGCAATGAAAATTACAAAGGCAAACGGTAAAACGGAGTACGCCCTTATTGAAAGTCTGAAAAAAAGAAGCGGCGAGACCGATCAGAAGATTGTTGATATAGTAACGTCAATCCTTAACGGCGTAAAAGAGGGCGGAGACGAAGCCGTCAGGGAGTATACTGCGCGTTTTGACGGCAGTGTGCCGAAAAAGACCGTCATTGAGAAAGATGAGTTGGCGGAATATCTTAACGAGGCTGACGATGATTTCAAAAAGGCAATAAGTGACGCTAAAGAAAATATTTACCGTTTTCATCTGAAACAGGCGCAGCAAAGCTGGCTCACAACAGAGGATAACGGAGTGATTATGGGTCAGCGCATCAGAGGACTTGCCAGAGTGGGCATTTATGTGCCCGGCGGCACTGCGGCTTATCCGAGTTCCGTTCTTATGAATGCCGTGCCAGCAAAGATCGCGGGCGTGAAAGAGATTATTATGGTAACGCCGCCCGGTTCGGACGGTAATCCCAATCCATATATTATGGCTGCCGCCGCTGTTGCAGGCGTTGATAAAGTATTTTTGTGCGGAGGCGCGCAGGCTGTTGCCGCGCTGGCATACGGCACGGAAAAGATACCCAAGGTCGATAAGATAGTCGGTCCGGGCAATATCTTCGTTGCAACTGCAAAAAGGCTTCTTTACGGCGTTGTAGATATAGATATGGTCGCAGGTCCGTCGGAAATATTGATCGTGGCGGATAAGACGGCAAAACCCGCGTTTCTTGCGGCTGATCTGATGAGTCAGGCGGAGCACGATAAAATGGCTTCCGCAATCCTTCTCACTACCTCGGAGAATATCGCGCGTGCGACCGTTAAGGAGATCGAAAGGCAGATCAAATTCCTTGAAAGGCAGGAGATTATTGAGCGCTCGCTTGAGGATTACGGAGAAATCATCGTTTGTGAAGACATGGATCAGGCAATCGAATTCGCGAATGAGCTTGCGCCGGAACACCTTGAGCTTTGCGTGGAAGAGCCTCTTAAATATATAGGTATGATAGATAACGCAGGCTCTGTCTTCCTCGGAAACTGGTCTCCCGAGCCGCTCGGGGATTATTTTGCAGGACCGAATCATGTGCTTCCCACAAGCGGAACGGCAAGATTTTTCAGTCCCCTGTCTGTGGACAGCTTTGTTAAAAAATCGTCGTTTATTTATTACACGCAGGAGCAGCTTGAAAAGGATAAGGATGAAATCATAACCCTTGCCGAAACAGAAGGGCTTACAGCCCATGCCAACAGTATCAGGGTAAGATTCTGATATGCGGTCAAAAAAATATCTCGCAGTGCTCTGCGCAGCTTTGGCAATGCTGCTGTGTTCCTGTTCGCTTCCCGTTCAGCCGGAAAGGGAAACGGCCGGCGCAAATACAGTTTCGGCGGCCGACGGTATGCTGGCAGTGCATTTTCTTGACGTCGGTCAGGGAGACAGCGAGTTTATAGAACTGCCAAACGGCAGCACCATGCTGATAGACGCCGGCGAACGTGAATACGGCGAAACCGTTTCGGAATATATTTCCGCGCTCGGATACAGCGAAATAACATATCTTGTCGCAACGCATCCGCATTCGGACCATATCGGCGGTCTGCCTGCCGTGTTCGAGAATTTTGATGTTTCAAATGTCTATCTGCCTGACGCGGCTTCCTCCTCACAGATCTATAAAACCTTGCTTGATTGTGTTGAGCAGGAGGGCTGTAATGTTGTTGAAGCGAAAAACGGTGTGAGCGTTATGGACAGTGATGATCTGGATGCTTATTTTGTTGCACCATGTGAAAGTTCTTACAGCAGTTTAAATGATTATTCGGCAGTTCTGAAACTAACGTACCGTGATCAATCCTTTTTGTTTACGGGCGACGCGGAGGCGCTTTCCGAAAATGAAATCACAGCGGATATATCCGCTGACGTTGTAAAGGTGGGTCACCATGGCTCGGATACGTCATCGGGCGAACGCTTTGTTCAAAGGGTGTCGCCTGATTATGCCGTGATCGAGGTAGGGGAGGATAATCCTTACGGGCATCCGTCGGACGAGACGGTCAGCCGATGGGAAAGCGCGGGCGCTCATGTGCTGCGCACGGATGAACTCGGCAATATCATCATCACTTCAGACGGCAGCAGTATTACCGTTTCTCAGCCGGAGTCGGAAACCGTTAACAGCGGTTTATTGCAGGATAAACAGAGTACCGGGGAATATACATATGTATTGAACACTTCTTCAAAAAAGATACATATGCCCGATTGTTATTCGGTTTTGTCTATATCCCAAAGCAATATGGAATATACCGATAAAAGTATTTCGCAGCTTGAGTCTGAAGGGTATAAGCCTTGCGGAATTTGCGCGCCGGAGAGCAGACCATGAGAATCATTATAAACAGAATGGAAAGGGAGATCGCGGTGTGCGAGCTGGAAAACGGCGAGCTGCTGCAGGTGCCCTCACGGATCTTCCCCAATGTTTCAGAGGGCGATGTGATTGATATAAAGGTGAACAAAGAGCTGACGGAGAAACTGAAAAAACAAAATTCCGGCAGATTGAGATCACTTTTTAATAAAACAGAAGAATAAAATTCGGAAAGGTCGTGCAGATCAATGAGAACGGCTCAGATCAACAGAAAAACAAAAGAGACAGATATAAAACTCACCCTGTCGCTTGACGGCGGCGATGTGAACGTCAATACAGGCATAGGCTTTTTTGACCATATGCTCACGGCTTTTGCCGTTCACGGCGGTTTCGGGCTTGAACTTGTTGTCAGGGGCGACCTTGAGGTAGATACGCACCATACGGTTGAGGATACGGGTATCGCGCTCGGCAGCGCATTCAAACAGGCGCTGGGCGATATGGGCGGAATAAAGCGCTACGGCTCGTTTTATATCCCGATGGATGAGAGCCTTGTGCACTGTGCGCTTGATGTTTCAAACAGACCGTTTCTTGTTTTCAATGCCGATTTCAATGAGGAAAGATGCGGCGATTACGAAACCTGTTGCACGGCGGAGTTTTTTCGTGCCTTTGCCGTAAACGCGGGCGTTACCCTGCATATAAATGAGATCTACGGAAGCAATACACATCATATCATTGAGGCGGCTTTCAAGGCTTTCGGCCATGCGCTCGGCATTGCCGTTTCACGCACGGAGGGCGGAATCCTCTCTACAAAAGGAGTTTTGTAATGATCATTTTACCCGCAGTGGATATTATGGGCGGCAGACCCGTCCGGCTTTATAAAGGCGAGTTTTCAACCGCCTCACAGGTTGCCGAAGACGCGCTTGAAACGGCTGTTCGGTTTGAGCGCGACGGAGCGGAGTGGATACATATGGTCGATCTTGACGGTTCCCTGAAAAAAGAGCGTGTGAACGCTGAAATTTTTATTAACGTTGCAAAAAACACTTCGCTGAAAGTGGAATTGGGCGGAGGGATAAGAAGCCTTGAGGATGTGGAATTTTATATAAAATCCGGAATAGCAAGGGTCATCCTCGGCTCTGCCGCTTTGAAAGATCCTCAGCTTGTAAAGGACGCCGTTGCCCGATTCGGCGATCGGATAGCCGTGGGCATAGACGCGAAAAACGGATATGCGGCCGCGGAGGGTTGGACGGAAACATCGAATGTGTATTTTACAGACCTTGCAAAGCAGATGGAAAGCATGGGCGTAAAAACGATCATATTTACCGATATATCCAAAGACGGAACACTCAGCGGTCCCAACATTGCACAACTCAAAGAAATCAATAACGCGGTCTCATGCAATATTATCGCATCGGGCGGCATAAATGATATCAACGATATAAAAGAGCTGAAACAAGAGCAAATGTACGGCGCAATCTGCGGCAAAAGCATTTACAGCGGCAGTCTCAGTTTGAAAGAGGCGCTGGAGGTGTGTGAAAGTGGAGATTGAAAAGTATTTTAAAAAATCCGATCTGATACCGGCTGTTATTCAGGAGCACGGCACCGGCGAAGTGCTGATGCTTGCGTATATGAACAGGGAATCCCTTAAAAAAACGCTTGAAACGGGTTACACCTGGTTCTGGTCCAGAAGCAGGCAGGAGCTTTGGAATAAGGGCGCAACGAGCGGTCATCTTCAGAAAATCGTTTCGATTTACGGCGACTGCGATGATGATACCCTGCTTATAGAGGTCATCCAAACAGGCGCAGCCTGCCACACCGGCAGCCACAGCTGCTTTTTTAATAAGATAAAAGAATTTGACAGCTGAGCCTATCATGAAACTTTAAGAAAAAACGGTGACAAGTATGGATTTGATAAAAAACGAATATCAGGTAGTTATAGACAGAAAAAATGAAAAAGCCGAGGGCTCTTACACTTCCTACCTTTTTGAGCAGGGGATAGACAAGATACTCAAAAAAGTGGGCGAGGAGTGTACGGAGACCGTTATTGCAGCCAAAAACAACGATAAAGAAGAGACCGTTTATGAGATAGCGGATCTTATCTATCACGTACTTGTGATGATGGCTTATCAGGGGATCACCCCGGAGGATGTTGAGACGGAGCTGGAAAAAAGAGCCGCTAAACGTTCAAATCTGAAAAAATTTCACAAAGTAGATAAAAATTCATAATGGCGCATAAAAAATGGATCATTGCGGACGCGGATAAGGAAACAGCGTCCGCTCTCAGTGAAAAATTCAATATAGATCCCTTTGTGGCGTATCTTCTTGTTGCAAGGGGAATAGACAATGAGCTTAAAGTATCCGACTTTCTCTCTTCGTCCGTTCGCCTTTCAGACCCGTTTGAGCTGGCGGATATGGACAGGGCTGTTGAAAGAATAGAGCAGGCGATATCACTCGGAGAAAAGATAACCGTTTACGGCGATTATGACTGCGACGGAGTGACTTCAACGGCGCTTTTGTATTCGCTTTTCAGGGATATGGGCGCCGATGTGGATTATTATATACCCTCAAGGGAAACCGAGGGCTACGGAATGAATCCGCACGCCGTAAAAAAGATCGCTGACTCGGGAACACGTCTTATTGTTACGGTGGATAACGGTATCAGCGCACTTGAAGAGGCGGAGTATGTTTATTCGCTCGGAATGGAGCTTGTCATAACGGATCATCATCAGGTGCCCGAAAGGCTTCCCAAAGCGGAAGCGGTGGTAAACCCTCACAGGCAGGACGGTGAACTTCCGTTTACGGACTTTGCAGGCGTAGGGGTTGCCTTTAAGCTTGCCTGTGCGCTTTACGGCGATATAGACGATATTCTTGAGAGTTATGCTGATCTTGCGGCGCTCGGCACGATCGCCGATATCATGCCGCTTACGGATGAGAACAGAACGATCGTAAAAGCAGGGTTAAGACGGATAAACAGTAGTCCCAGAACAGGTATCAAAGCACTGATAAACGCATCCGGCTTTTCCGATAAACAGATCACTTCTTCCGATATCGCTTTCGGTCTCTGCCCCAGGATAAACGCAACGGGCAGGATAGAGCATGCCGCAAAGGCGGTCGAACTGCTTGTGTGCGAGGATGAACAAGCTGCCGGGTTTACTGCGGCTCAGTTAAACGAAAATAATATACACAGGCAGGAGCTTGAACAAACTATATTTGACGATGTGCTGCGTCAGCTCAAAGAAGAACCCGATCTTGCGAAAAACAGGGTCATAGTTGTCTGCGGCAAAGGCTATCACCAGGGCGTTGTGGGTATAGTGGCGTCCAGAATCTGTGAAAGGTATGCAAAGCCGGCAGTCATTATAGGAATAGATGAAAAGAATCAGGCACGAGGTTCTGCGCGCAGCATAGAGGGGTTCAATATTTTTGAAGCAATATCTTCCTGTTCGGATATTCTTGTGCATTTCGGAGGTCATCCGGGTGCGGCGGGCATGAGTCTTGACGGCGATAAAACAGATGCGTTTAGAACGCGAATAAATGCGTATGCGGCGGAAAAATATCCCGTTATGCCTGCTCAGAAAGTCTATGTGGATTTCAAAATATCCCCGTTTTATCTGAATGTTGAGCTTGCTAAGGCGCTTTCCCTGCTCGAGCCATACGGCGAGGGGAACAAACGCGCAGTCTTTGCGCTTGTAAATTTAACGATAACCGACATCACGCCTGTGGGCAATGACAAACACATCAGAATCGAATGTGAAAAAAAAGGCAGAAAGATCAGAATCGTCAAATTCGGCACACCGGCGGATAAGTTTCCGTTCACTGTCGGCGACAATGTAGACGCGGCTGTTAAAATAGGCGTGAATCTGTATAACGCAAGGGAATATCTTTCCGTTCAGGCGGTCGATATAAAAAAGCACATGGCAGATGACGGCGCATATTTTTCTCAGAAAGAGGAATACGAGCTGTTTCTGATGAAAAAGAATGATTCGCGAAATGTTTATCCCGCACGAGAAATATGCGCGGCGGTCTATAAGGCGCTGCGCTCAAGAAAAAACATATTTACCGATGCGGACAGCTTATATTTCTGCCTGAGCGGGGTAACCTACGGTCAAATGATGTTCGCGCTCAGAGCATTTTCAGAGTGCGGACTGATATCGGTGAAAAATGAAGAAATCAAATTGACTCAGGTGACTTCAAAGGTTGATCTGATGAACACAAAAACAATGAAAGCTCTTAAAAGGAGACTTGATATTGAGTAATTTTGACGACGGCTTCGCCGCCTTTTTTGAACAGGTGCAGCAGAATCCGCAGTATGACTCAGAAAAAATAAAAAAAGCATATGAGATTGCCAGAGACGCGCACAAAGATCAGAAACGCCGTTCGGGCGAGCCGTATATCATGCACCCTGTTGCCGTTGCGCAGATCCTTTTTAAATTCGGAATGGATAACGAGTGTATTATATCCGCTCTTCTTCATGATGTTGTTGAGGATACCAAGGTCAGCATCGATTTTATTAAGGAGAATTTCGGGGATGAGGTCGCGCTCCTTGTTGACGGCGTAACAAAGCTCGGAAAGATACCGCTTTCCACAAGGGAAGAGGTGCAGGCTGAAAACATCAGAAAAATGTTTATCGCCATGAACAAGGATGTACGCGTTATCATCATCAAGCTTGCAGACCGGCTCCATAATATGCGCACTCTGCAGTATATGCCGGATTATAAACAGCGCGAAAAAAGCCTGGAAACGCTTGAGATATACGCGCCTATTGCCCACCGTCTCGGTATCAGGGCAATCAAAGACGAGCTTGAAGACCTTGCCGTTCGCTATCTTGACCCGATTGCGTACGAGGAAATAGAGAATTCGCTTTCCATGAAAAAAGAGGAGGGCGAGCGGTTCTTAAACGATATAAAAGCGCAGATACAGGAACGCATTACCCCCCTGATCAAAAACGCAACGATAACCTCACGCGTAAAATCCGTTCACGGCATTTTCAGAAAAGTTTATATAAAAGGCAAATCCTTTGAGGAGATATATGATATATATGCCGTCAGAATTATTGTGGACACAATGATAGACTGCTATAACGCGCTCGGAATCGTTCATGATATGTTCAAGCCTATTCCGGGCAGATTTAAGGATTATATCTCAACACCTAAGCCGAATATGTACCAGTCGCTCCACACCACAGTGCTTTCAAAGGACGGTATTCCGTTTGAGATACAGATACGTACATGGGAAATGCACCGTACAGCCGAATACGGTATTGCCGCGCACTGGAAATATAAGCTCGGCAAGGGCGGAAAGGACAGTCTTGACGGTAAGCTCTCATGGATACACCGTATGATAGAAACCGGCGAATCCACGGACACGGCTGAGGATCTTGTTGCCAGCATCAAGGGCGATCTTTCCGTTGAAGAGGTCTATGTTTTTACCCCTAAGGGAGATATCAAAAGCCTGCCCACGGGATCAACCGTTATAGATTTTGCGTATGCCATCCATTCGGCGGTCGGCAATAAAATGGTCGGCGCCAAGGTAGACGGCCGTATCGTTCCCCTGGACTATAAAATCAAAACAGGCGAACGAATTGAGGTGCTGACATCAAATCAGCAGGGCAAGGGACCGAGCCGCGACTGGCTTTCCATTGTTAAGACCGGCGAGGCACGAAGCAAGATCCGCGCTTGGTTTAAAAAGGAAAAGCGCGAGGAGAATATAGAAGAAGGCAAAGCAACGGTAAAACGCGAGTTGCGCAGAAACTTTATAGGCCTAAGCGGCACAAGGTATGACGAGTTTATAAAAAGAATATCCGAAAAGCAGCATTTTGCTCAGGTCGACGAGTTTTATGCCGCAGTCGGTTACGGCGGTATACAGATAAACCGTCTCATGCCCGGTATAAAGGATGAATACAACAGAAACTGGAAAGAAAAGGAAACAGAGAAGCCGCTTGCGCCCAATATCGTTGACAAACCGCGTACAAGATCGTCGGGAAACGGTGTTATCGTTGAGGGGATAGACAATTGCCTGATAAAAATGGCACGATGCTGTTCGCCTTTGCCCGGCGAGGAGATCATCGGTTTTATCACAAGAGGGCATGGGCTTTCTATTCACAAGAGAAATTGCGTCAACGTGCCGGAAGATCTTGAGCACTGTGCCGAGCCTGAACGGTGGATCAAAGCGCACTGGGATGAGAATGTCAAGATCGAATCACAGTCCACTCTTGATGTTTACGCCATAGACAGGGACGGTATCGTGCTTGATATAACCAGTACGCTGATGAATATGCATGTTAAAATACATTCCATAAACGCCCGGCCCATCCATGACGGCAACTGCCTTACCACATTAACCGTTGCCGTCAGCAGCAGGGAGCACCTTGATAATATAGTAAGGATCATCAGAAAAATAGACGGCGTTTATCATATAGAGAGATCGGGGCTTTGAGCAAAAGCGCTCGGATTATCTGCGCCGGCGTTTTGAGTTGTTTCACATAAAAACAGAGGAGATCAATATGAAAGCAGTTGTTCAGAGGGTGAGCCGCGCGCAGGTGAGCGTGAACGGTGAGGTCATAGGAAAATGCGGCAGGGGTTTTCTTATCCTGCTCGGCGTTATGGCAGGTGACGATGAAAAAGAGGCTGATAAACTCGTAAGCAAGATCGTGCATCTCAGGATATTTGAGGATGAAAACGGAAAGATGAATCTTTCTTCACTTGACGTAAACGGCTCCATGCTCGTTGTCTCTCAGTTCACGCTCTGCGCGGATTGTTCCCATGGCAGGCGACCGAGCTTCACTGATTCCGCCCCTCCTCAGGAGGCGAATACGCTTTATGAATATTTTGTGCGCAGGCTTTCCGAAAACGGCATAGCAGATGTGCAGACAGGCTCGTTCGGCGCGGATATGCAGGTGGAGCTTGTTAATGACGGTCCTGTCACCATCATCCTCAACAGTGCGGATTTTAAGTGAAGCCCGAAAATCAGTTACGAAATCTTCAGGAAGGAAATTCAAATGACTCAAATAAAATCTATTACGCTCGGAGAGCTTGCAAACAACTGTTATCTTATAACAGATGTTGAAAGCGGGCTGAGCGCTCTTGTAGACTGTACCGATGATTCGGAGAATATGCGCGCCTTTATAGGCGACGCCAAGCTTGCGTATATTCTTTTGACGCATGGGCATTTTGACCATATCGGCGGCGTTGCCGCTGTCAGCAGGGATTACGGCGCAAAGGTCGTTATCAGCGGCGAAGACGCGCCCATGCTGTCCTCCGGAAAATCAAGTCTTTCTGCTTTCTTCGGTATTGCCCAGGAAAAGATAACGGCGGATATAACTGTATCCGAGGGTTCCGAAATTATGCTCGGCAGCACGAAAATCAAAGTACTTGCTACACCGGGGCATACAAAAGGCGGCGTTTGCTATCTGCTGGATGACTGCATTTTTACAGGCGATACGCTCTTTTTCTGCTCCTGCGGCAGAACCGATTTTCCGGGCGGCTCCTCAGCGGAGATTATGCAAAGCTTAAAACGGCTTTCCACTCTTGACGGCTCTTTAAAGGTCTATCCCGGGCACGACAGAACATCAACCATCGCTTTTGAAAAGCAGAATAATCCTTATATGAGATAATGTTATGATACTTGTAAATGAAAATCACGCCTTTTCCTATGATACGGAGAACCTTGCGGAAATCTTTTTCCCGTATGAAAAAATAAAAATGTTTGAACATATGCCGCCCAACGAAACGGATGATATTGTTGTTTACAGCGGTATACAAGATGATAAGCTCACTGTTTTTGCAAGTGTATACGGAAAAAATAACAGCTCAACTGTTCAGCTTGCGCCCGATACTGACAGGAAAAACGCCCTGTCAGTTCTTTTTTACAGAGTCCTTTCCGAGGCTACGGGCGATGAATATCCCTGGGGGATCCTGTACGGAGTCAGACCGGCAAGATTTTTTCACAGCCTTGCGGATAAACATTCTCCGAAATATGCCGAAGAAGTTTTGAAACGTAAATTTCTTGTTTCAGATGATAAGATCAGGCTTGTATCCATGGTGGCGGAAAGCGAAAATGAGATCATAAGGCTTTCACGTCCCGAAAGCTTTTCACTCTATATTTCGATCCCGTTCTGTCCGACGAGATGTACGTACTGTTCATTTGTTTCTCACAGTATAGAGCGCGCGTCATCGCTTGTTGAAGATTATGTTAATCTTCTTGAGCTGGAACTGAGAGAAACGGGAAAAATCGTTTCGGAATTCGGCCTCAGGCTGGAGACCGTGTATTTCGGCGGCGGTACGCCCACAACTTTAAGCGCAAGACAGCTTGAAAGACTGCTCAAGGCGGTGAAAAACCATTTCGATCTGAGCACGCTTCGGGAATTTACCGTGGAGGCAGGCAGACCCGATACGGTAGACAGAGATAAACTGACGGCGCTCAAAAACGGGGGAGTCGGCAGAATAAGCATCAATCCTCAGACGTTTAATGATGATGTTTTGGATGCAATCGGCAGGCGGCACACTTCGGCACAGACGCTTGAAGCGTTTGAAACGGCGCGCCGGTGCGGATTTGACAATATTAATATGGATTTTATCGCAGGATTGCCGCAGGACACATTTGATTCTTTCGTTAACAGCATGGAGACCGCTTTGAATCTTGATGCGGAAAGCATAACCGTTCATACACTCTGCCTGAAGACCGGCGCTTTTATGACTTCGGCCGGAATGCCTGATAAAACGCTTGCCGGCAAAATGGTGGATTTCAGCCGGGAAAGTCTCACTGCGTCAGGTTATAAACCTTACTATATGTACCGCCAGGGAAAATCGATCGGCAATCTTGAAAACACAGGCTGGTGCCTGCCCGGACGGGACTGCCTTTACAATGTTTTTATGATGGACGAGACTCACACGGTGTTAGCCGCAGGCGCAGGGGCGGTCACAAGGCTTAAAAATCCGAATTCAGGAAAAATTGAACGCATTTATAACTACAAATATCCATATGAATATATAGGGAATTTTCATGAAATGCTGCAAAGAAAAAATCAAATAGAGGAATTTTATAAAAAAATAATAAACAACATCTGATTTATTACATTTTGTATTGCAATAATATTCAAAATGTAATATAATATTGGAAAGACAGGAGGATGTTGATTATGTCAAAGGCAGACGATAGCGCCCCGAAGCTTACAAATTTTGAAGAGATGTTTTCAAAAACAAGAAGCATGGCTGAAACCATTAACAAAAAGGGAGCCATGTATCTTGAGCTTTCAAGAAAGAAAATCGAGTATATGGACGCCAAATCAAAGCTTTCCAAGGCTTATGAAAATTTCGGCAAGCTTCAGTTTTCCGCCTATATCGGCGAGGAGGTTGACGAGAACGAATACGCCTGTTCCATTGCGGATATAACGGCGCTTAAGGAGCGTACCGAAACACTTTCCGCGGAGCTTGAGGAGGCTAAAAACAAGGATGCCGAAGAGTTGAAAAAAGGCGCGGAGGAATTTCGAAAAGAGGTTCAGACAGCCTCAAAAGAAGCAAGAGACGTTATAGTTCAGCAGGCAAAGGATTTCTTCAGAGCGGTTCAGCTATCGGTTAAATCAGGCGCTCCTTACAGCTCAGACCGAGAAGTAACAGTCGATTTTACCGAAGTTAACCATGCGGAGGAGCCTGAGAGTGAAAACAAAGAATAATTAAAATCAGCTAATTTCAAAGGGCAGTGCAAAATCTTTGCGCTGCTCTTTTTGTTTCGGTGATATTTTTGAATAATCTAAAGCAAAAGTACATAAACTCGGCTGTTCTGCTGCTTGTGGCTTCGGTAATTGTTAAGGCGATTAGCGCGGTTTATAAAATACCGCTGACGTCTTATATAGGCGCGACGGGGCGCGGATACTTTAATACCGCATACAATATGTATATGCCTGTTCACGCCGTGATCATGGGTGCGTTTCCCGTTGCTCTCACACATCTTATAAGCAAATACAGAGAAAAAAAAGACGCCGGCAAAATTTATATGCTGAAAAGAGCGTCAAACATTCTGTTTTTTGCCGTAGGTATTCTGGGCACGGTTTTGATGTTGTTTGCCGCACAGCCGTATTCTAATATCATTTCCTCACCTAAATCGGTTTACGCAATATATGTTATGGCGCCCACTGTATTTTTCTCTGCCATGGCGGCGTCAAAAAGAGCGTTTGCGGAAGGACATATGAACATGGTGCCCACATCTGCCGGGCAGGTCATAGAAGCGGTTTTCAAGCTGGTTTTCGGGCTTTTGTTCGCCAAATACGCTATGCAAGCGCTTTACAGTGCATATCTTGACACGGGAACCGTTCTCGGAACAGTCTGTAACAGCGAGGAAGAAGCGCTTTCCTGTATTTACCCGATAACCTCAGCCGCTGCGATAGGCGGAGTCGCGGCAGGCGCTTTCCTCTGCTGGATATATTGTTCTGCATATGTTTCCGTTAAATACGGCTCTGCTTATCCGCGTATAAAGGGCAGAAGCGCTGCGCCGGAGATCAAAGAAATCCTGACATTCAGTATGCCTATCATTCTTTCCTCGCTTATTCAGAGCCTCTCCGGCTTCGCGGATAACGCGTCCATACAGTATTGTCTTACTCTTTGCGACCAGTCGGCGCTCCGGGAGGCCTATGCCGAGTGTCTGCGCATTAGTTCCACTCCCGATTCAGATGCGGTCACGTATATTTTCGGCCTGTTTTCCTCCGCAAACGATCTGAAAATGCTGGTTCCGAGTTTTACAATGGCGCTTGGCGTTGCCGCTGTTCCCGCAATCACTTGCGCATATGAATCCGGCAGCAGTATATATCTTTCTTCCTTGATAAACAGTATATTTAAGTACACTTCTCTGTTCGCTTTCGGCGGAGGATTTTTTATCTCGCTGACAGCAAGATACATTCTGGAGATCCTTTATAAAAACTCCAATTATGATATCGTGCTTGGCTGCACACGGCTTTCGGAGTTTTACGGATTTACTATGATTTTCTTTTGTCTCACGGGCGCTGTGGTATTTTCCGTTCAGGCAATCGGCTGCGCGGCAAAAAGTATACCGTCTTTTTTGGTTGCCGCGGTCATAAGAGTGGCGCTGAATTTTCTGCTCGTATCGGATCACAGGTTCAACATTTACGGAGCCGCAATATCCGATATTGCAGGGTATGCGGTCATTCTGGTTTCAAATTTGTATATACTGTCAAAATACGCAAATGTTAAATATACTGTTTCCAAAATGATTGTGAAGCCGTTCATTTGCAGTATAATCTCTTATTTTGCAAGTCTTTACACTTACAGAGCGCTGTTTCATTTTGAAAGCGAACTTTTGGTTTTTGTCACATTAAGTATAATTTATACAGCAATTTTCACATTTCTGATTATTGTGTCAAAAACAGTTGAACTCTCGGAACTTAAAATTTTACAACATTGTAAAAAAATGGCTTAAATACTTGCTTTTCACATCGATTTATAGTATTATTGTTATGAACAAGTTAATCGATAGGGGTGTTTATGTGTCAGTCGATTTTGAAATCAAAGATCATTATGATATCGGGGATTTGATTCGGCTGGTGCAGGTGTTAAGAGCACCCGGCGGCTGCCCTTGGGATATGAAGCAGACCCATGAGTCAATAAAAAAGAATTTTATTGAGGAGACCTATGAGGTTATAGAGGCTATCAACAAAAAAGATGCCGAAGGCCTTAAAGAGGAACTTGGGGATGTTTTGCTTCAGGTTGCGCTTCACTGTGAAATGGAGCGTGAAAAAGGGGTGTTCGATTTCAATGATGTTGCAGATGAGCTTTGCAAAAAGCTTGTTGTGCGGCATCCTCATGTTTTCTCGGATGTTACCGCCTCAAACAGTGATGAGGCTCTTCAGAGATGGGATGAGGTCAAGCTGAAAACAAAAGGCATGAAAAAGCAGAGCGAGTCTATGCTTAAAGTGCCGCGTGAGTTTCCCGCGCTTATGCGGGCTCAGAAGATTCAGCAAAAGGCAGCTAAGGCAGGTTTTGACTGGGACAATGTTGAAGGCGCTCTTCAAAAGCTGCAGGAAGAGATTAATGAGTTGAAAAATGCTTTGGACTCAGGCAGTAAGGCTCAGACGGAAGAGGAATTCGGAGATGTGCTTTTCTCCTGTGTGAATGTTGCCCGTTTTATCGGGTCAGACAGCGAGGAGGCGCTTACCGCCGCAACCGATAAGTTTGTCAGCAGATATCTGATCGTTGAAAAGCTTGCGGAAGAACGCGGGATGGATATGAAATCATCTTCTGCCGAAGAACTTGATGCGCTGTGGAACGAAGCAAAGATAATTCTTGCCGAAAAGGCGAAAACGGAGGAAATTTAAATGAACAAAACAGAACTCGTAGCAGCAGTTGCTACAAAAGCGGATCTCTCAAAAAAAGATGCTGAAGCAGCAGTTAAGGCTGTTATCGACGCTGTAACCGAAGCGCTTGCAGACGGCGACAAGGTTGCTCTTGTTGGTTTCGGCACATTTGAGGTTAAAACACGTGCGGCACGCACAGGTAAAAATCCGCGCACAGGCGAAACAATCTCTATCCCTGCTTCCAAGGTTCCTTCTTTCAAGGCAGGCGCGGCTCTTAAGAACGCCGTAAAATAATTTTATGATGAAGCCGCCCGTTGTGGCGGCTTAATTTTTTTAGTATAAAGGATTGTTTATGAGACTTGATAAATATTTAAAGGTTTCCAGAATCATAAAACGACGCACGGTTGCAAACGAGGCTTGCGATGCCGGAAAGATAGAAGTGAACGGCAGAGTTCAGCGCGCATCTTATGATGTGAAGGTCGGAGATAAAATAACGGTCAATATCGGTATTGCGCCGAAAAGTTATGAAGTGCTTGAAGTCAGCGAGCATGCGCTTAAAGAGAATGCTGCAAAAATGTATAAGCTTCTCTGATTTCTGTTCTTTGCTTATCATTAAAGCGCTTTTGCTTTCATATATTTTAACGGTGATTGATATATGGAAGATAAATTCAGCAGAAAGCCGCATTGCCTCCATCTTGAAAACAGATGCGGTCTTAAATTAACCGGTGTAACGGATATAGGCGCGTTTGACGAGGAAAATGTTACTGCATATACGGATTACGGCTGTCTCAGCGTCAGTGGCTCTAATCTGCATGTTGAGGAGCTTAACGTAGCAAACGGGATACTGGAGATCAACGGCGAGGTAACTGCGCTTATCTACAGCAGTAAAACCTCTAAAGAGAAAAATATATTTAAGAGGCTTTTCGGTGCTTGATTCAGCGGTCCAGTTTTTGATATGCGGATTTTTAATGGGGATCATTTACGATTTTTTTCGTTTTCTCCGATTTTTATTCCCGAATAAATTTGCCGCTTTTTTATTTGATTTCTCTTTTTTTGCTGTTTATGCGCTGTTCTTCTTTATCCTTTTGCTCAGTTATAACAACGGATCTGTAAGGGCGCTATACTTTACAGCTTATTTTTTGGGACTGCTTGTTTATGTGTTCACAGTGTTCAGGCTGACCCGGCGTTTTCAAAGCAGTATAGCGGCTTTTCTAAGAGGTGTTATAAAAAAATTTGTTAAAAGTATCAAAAAGGTGTTGCAATTTATAAAGCGTGTGTATTATAATATTTCTATGTTAAGCAAAAAGCCTTTACGAAGAAAGCGTAAATCAAATGGCTCAAAAGCAGGTCGTAGAAATGAAAAAATTACTCGCGCTGATAAAGCAAAATAGAAAAGCAAGAGCCACGGTTATAGCGGTTCCTCTGATTGTTATGTTTTTTGTGTGCGGCGGAATCATCGTATCGCAGTTTTCGGATATCAGCAGGCTTAAAAATCAGGAGGCGGCGTACACCGAGCAGCTTAAGCAGCAGCAGGCGGAAAACGAGGAGCTTGAGCAGATACTCGATTCCGAAGACAGGGATGCCTATATTGAGCAAAAGGCACGCGAAAAAGGTTACGTGAAATCGGACGAGATCGTTTTTTACGATATTTCCGGCAGCGGAAACTGATGAAAGTTCATATAAGCAAATAGAGCCGGGAGTATTCTCGGCTTGTTTTTTAGGAATTGAAAAAACGGCATATTCCGTTTGGGTTATACCGTGTGAGGAGAAAATATGAGAGAGATAAATTCTTCCGAAATAACCAAAACAGTAAAAAAGCTTGTTATCGACGCGAATAAGATTCTGCCGCAGGATCTTGCGGACTGCATTTCCTGCTTCAGGGATCAGGAGCAGAACGAAACGGCAAAATCGGTTCTTTCCGATCTGGAGAGCAATATCGCTGCGGCAAAAGAACTGGATATACCTGTTTGCCAGGATACGGGGATGGCGGTCATTTTTGCTGAGATCGGTCAGGATGTTCACATTTCCGGGGAAAATTTCGAGGATGCCGTAAACCGCGGCGTTGCACAGGGCTACACGGACGGACTTTTGCGCAAATCCGTTGTGCGGGATCCTTTTTTTGACAGGGTGAACACCAACGACAACACGCCGGCGGTCATTCACACGCGCATCGTGCCGGGAGATAAAATAAAGATCACAGCCGCCCCAAAGGGCTTCGGCAGTGAGAATATGAGTGCACTTAAAATGTTTACCCCCAGCGCGAAAAGGGAAGATATTATCGGTTTTGTTGTAGACGCCGTTAAGAAAGCAGGCTCAAATCCCTGTCCGCCGATAGTTGTGGGAATAGGTATCGGCGGAGATTTTGAATACAGCGCATTGCTTGCCAAAAAGGCGCTCTGCCGCAGTGTTTCGCAAAGGAATGAAAATGATCTTTACGCCGCTATGGAAAACGAACTGCTTGAAAAGATCAACGCACTTGATATAGGACCACAGGGCTTCGGCGGACAGACGACTGCGCTTGCCGTAAATATAGAAACTTATCCGACTCATATCGCAGGGCTGCCGGTTGCAGTAAATATTGGCTGTCACGTAACGCGCCATGCGTCAGCGGAAATATAAGTAAGAGATAAAAAACGATTTCGGGTTTATCTCTCTTGCTTAAACAAAAAGGAATTCATATGTATCTTTATATGGTTGCCCCATGCCTGTTTGGGCTTGAAGGGCTTGTTTCTGATGATTTGAAATTTTTGGGAGCGGAGAATGTTTCAGCAGAAAACGGCAGGGTCTTTTTTGAGGGCAATGAAAATATTCTTGCCCGCGCGAATATCTGCTGCCGCTTTGCCGAACGCATTTTGATCGTTATGGACAGGTTTGAAGCCCGTTCGTTTACAGAGCTTTTTGACAGTGTAAAGCTTATAAACTGGAGCGATTTCATAGGTGCTCATGATGCGTTTCCCGTTAAAGGACACTGTGTTTCTTCTGCGCTGCATTCCGTGCCGGACTGCCAGCGAATCATCAAAAAGGCGGTCGCGGACAGCCTTTCCGAGGATTACGGCGTGAACTGGCTTGAGGAGAGCGGCAGTGTGCATCAGATCCAGTTTTCCATAATCAAAGATGAGGCTGTTATTATGCTTGACACCTCCGGCGCGGGCCTTCATAAACGCGGATACCGCCCGCAGGCAAACGATGCGCCTATCAGGGAAACGCTTGCCGCCGCGATGTGCTCGCTTTCAAAGCTGCGCCATTATCACACGATGTATGACCCGTTCTGCGGCAGCGGCACTCTGCTTGTTGAGGGCGCCATGCTTGCCAATCATATCGCCCCCGGTGCCAACAGAGATTTCACAGCCCGAAAGTGGGGGCTTTTTGATGAGAGAATATGGCGCGAAGAACGTGAGCGCGCGGAAAGTCTTGTTAAAAAGGATACCGATTTTATTGCTTTCGGCAGTGATATTTCACGTTCTGCCGTTGAACTTTCCGCTCGCAATGCCAAAAACGCCGGTGTAGAAAAATTTATCCGCCTTGAAGTGAAAGATATAAAGAACTTTGCGCCTTCAAGCGAAAAGGGCACGCTGATAACGAATCCGCCTTACGGCGAAAGGATGCTCGATATTTCCGCCGCGGAAAAACTTTATAAAATGATGGGCGGCAGGTTTGAACGGCGCAAGGGCTGGAGCTACGGAATCATTTCGCCCGATGAAGAATTTGAAAAATGCTTCGGAAGAAAGGCGGATAAGCGCCGCAAGCTGTATAACGGCATGATCAAATGCCAATATTATATGTATTTTAAATCATTTTAGAGAACGCGCCGTTTAGGTGCGTTTTATTTTTCAGTATGACAAATTTTTATTGACTGTTTTAACCGCGTTATGTAGAATATATTAATGAGTTAAGTTGCAAAACTGCAGCGATCTTGACCCGCTGTGCTTATTTTGAGGGAGGTGCGGCTTATGCTGCTGAAAGATGCGCAAATCGGGGATATATGTATTGTTGAGAATATAAACCTGCCGTTTCAGATGGAACGCCGTCTGGAGTCGCTCGGCATGACAAAGGAAACGCCGGTTTCAATTGTGAACAGAAAGGGCAGGGGAATCCTTATCATCAAACTCAGGGGAACACGTTTCGCGCTGGGATACAATATAACGAAAAATATAGAAGTGAGGCGCGCGGGATGAGCTCAGAAATGACGATAGGTTTTATAGGCAATCCGAACTGCGGCAAAACAACGCTTTTCAATGCCTATACGGGCGCGAATCTGAAGGTTGCCAACTGGCCGGGCGTTACCGTTGAAAAGGTGGAGGGCGCGATAAAGGCGCATAATATGGATATTCACCTTGTGGATCTGCCGGGAACATACAGCCTTACCTCGTATACGATGGAGGAGACTGTTTCCCGCAGCTTTATTCTGAGCGATGAGGTAGACGTGATCATCAATGTGGCTGACGCGTCCGCTCTGGAGCGCAGTCTTTATCTTACGCTTCAGCTGCTTGAACTCGGAAAACCCGTTATTCTCGCGCTGAATATGATGGATATCGTAGAGAAACGAGGAATGGAGATCGATCTCCACCGGCTGCCTGAAATGCTCGGCATACCCGTCGTGCCCGTTTCTGCAAGAAAACGCAGGGGGCTTGATGTGCTCCTCCATGCCGCCGTGCATCATAAAAACGCGAAAAAGCCGGATTGTCTTATACATAACCATAAATCTTCATCACATCATATGCATGATCACCACACGGAATTCGCAATGGTGTATTCTGATGAGATAGAGGACAAGATAGACTGGCTTATCCCGGAGCTTGAAAACCGCTATCCTGCTCTTACAAATTACCGCTGGCATGCCATAAAACTGCTTGAAAAAGATAAAGAAATCACGGAAAAATACCCTGTCGATATGCCGCAGGTGCTTGACCGCAGCTATGAATCCGATATAATCAACCAGAAATATGATTTCATAGGCGAAATCATAGACGAGGTGCTCATACACAAGGAGAGCCGAGATATTTTTACCGAAAAGGTGGACAGCGTGCTGACAAGCAAGGTGTGGGGCATACCTGTTTTTCTCGGCATTATGGCTGTGATCTTTTTCCTCACTTTTACCGTTGGCGACTGGATAAAAGGCTATTTTGAACTCGGTGTGGATTTGATTTCAAATGCCGCAACAGCAGGGCTGACGGCTATTCATGCCGGCGATCTGGTTACGTCGCTTGTGGTGGACGGAATCATTGCCGGAGTAGGTACGATTATAACTTTCCTGCCGAATATCCTTATTCTGTTTTTATGCCTTGCACTGCTGGAGGACAGCGGCTATATGGCGCGTGTCGCTTATGTCATGGAGGGCGTTATGAGCAGGCTTGGCCTTTCCGGCAAGGCGTTTATACCGATGCTGCTCGGCTTCGGCTGCACGGTTCCTGCCATCATGGCGTCCCGCGCTCTGGAAAATAAGCGAGACCGTTATAAGGTGATGCTTGTTACGCCGTTTATGAGCTGCAACGCAAGGCTGACGATTTATATCCTTTTTGCGGAAATGTTTTTCGGCGACAATGCTATGCTCGTCGCCTATTCGATGTATCTTATAGGTATTGTTGTTGCCATTGCCGTTTCCGCGGTCATACATCTGATAGACAGAAAGAAAAGCGAAAACTATCTTATTATAGAGTTGCCCGAATATAAAATGCCTGACGCGAGAACAGTCGGCATTTATGTCTGGGAAAAAGTGAAGGACTACCTCGGAAAAGCGGGAACGACTATATTCCTTGCCACAATCATAATATGGGCGCTGCTCAATTTCGGACCGCAGGGCTTCGCGCAGGATACTGCGGATAGCTTCGGCGCTGTGGTCGGCAAATGGCTTGTGCCTGTATTTGCCCCCATAGGTCTCGGTTTCTGGCAGATCGTTGTGGCGCTTATTGCGGGCATCTCTGCAAAAGAGGTCGTTGTTTCAAGCTGCGCCGTGCTTTTCGGCATAGTGAACGCCAGCTCCGCGGCAGGCATGGATTCGTTCTCCGCGGCGCTTCAGGGAATCGGCTTCGGTTCGCTCAATGCGTTTTGCCTTATGGTCTTCTGCCTGCTGTATATTCCATGTGCCGCCGCGCTCGCCACGATACGCAAGGAATCAAACAGCTGGGGCTGGATGGGCTTTACTGCTTTCTTCCAGCTTGCCGTGGCTTGGATCGTAACATTCATTGTTTACCGTATCGGTCTGCTGATCGTCTGATTTTCATAAAGGAGATCAAATGTACTGGCTTGATGAAGTCAATATAAGGCTCAAAAGAAAAAATCAAGTCCTGTTCGCAAAGGACAGTGCCTATCTTCAGGACCTCGCCGAACTGCTCCGAAATGAGGAGCATCGGGTGTTGGTCTTATGGGCGCTTGATCTTGCCGCTGAATCGGTCGCAATGCTTGAAAGCATATATCCGAAAGAAACGAGACCGCGCGAGGCGCTGGAGAGCGCACGCGAATGGGCGGCGGGAAGCATAAAGATGCGTATTGCTCAGCGGAAGATTCTGGATTGCCACGCCCTTGCAAAAGAACTCACTTGTAAAGCGGATATCGCTGCTTGTCATGCTGTGGGGCAGGCTTGTTCGGTTGTCCACACAGTCGGACATGCAATAGGCTATCCCATTTATGATCTCACTTCTGTTGTTTACCGTCTTGGTGCGGATGCATGCACAAAAACGGTTGAGCGCAGAAAACAGGAATACATAGATAAATTGTTTTATTGGCAAGAGCACCTGTGTGATTATAAAGGCGAATGGGCAGATTTCATGCGCAAATGATTTATATACGATTTGACCCAAAATATAAAGGCAGACGCAAAATCGTCTGCCTTTTGCTATGCTGGGACTCAACAGTTGCTTTTGAATTTTTTTAAATAAAATACCAATGATATCAAAGACGGAACACCTATCCAGGTGATTATGGCGATTGCCGTAACAATTTCGAAGTTTTCTATTGTCAGTGCCGCTCCGATATACAGCATTGCAACGGGTATTGAAATATATCCCATAATTTTGTGCGCAATGTTCCATGTGTCCTCATCTCTTACCGTCCAGGGTAAACGCAGACCCGTATGCCGACTGAACGGAAGTTTTGGGGATACTGTTCCGGTAAAAATCATGATTGCAGCTATGACAAACAGGGCAATTAAATATTCATTTTCTTCGGATATGCTGATTATGCCCAGACTGCACAAAACGCTTGCTAAAACGCAAATGGCAAGTATTGTTAAATTGAATACCGTTGTGATCTTCTGAATTTTTATGTTTGCGTTATTCTCGTTTTCGGCAAACAGATTCAGATTTTTAAATAGTATTATTACTGCAACGGCTATGCATATTCCCGTCAGCAAGATGGAAACGGTCTCGTTTTCAAATATCAGCACCGCCAGCATTGCCAGAAACGAAAAAAGCAATATCAGACCGCGTTTACGGCTTATCAGTTTTGCCGTTCGTATCTGAGCGTTTTTCTTTGCCAGCAATTCGTTCGCCTCAGCCAGTTTCTGCTCCAAATCCTCGTTGTTGTTCTCCTCTTTTGTACCGAGTATTTCGGTAACGGGAACATGGAATAATTCAGCTATTTTGATAACCATTTCCGCGTCGGGTACGGACAGACCGTTTTCCCATTTGGAAACCGTCTGCCTGACAACTGCGAGTCTGATTGCCGGTTCCTCTTGACTCATTCCGGCTTGCTTTCTGAGGCGTTTTATATTTTTTTCAATCATTCCAATCCCTCCCATATCACCATTATAATGGGGCGGCTGTATAAATCAAGCAACGGAAATTAACATGCTGTACTTTCCGTTCTTTAATAATAGATTTATTGATATAGATGAGAAAAAAGCGGTTCGTAAAGAACCGCTTTTGTTTGAATTATTGTTTGTTTTTGCATTTTGTGTTGGCATAGTAAATCAAAAAGGCTGCGCCTGCGATCAGCAGGATTAAAAAGACAAGAGCTGGTATCAGCAGGGTGTTTTCAGCCATTTTTCCGTTTAATACCAAATATTCGGCAAGGCTCAGACCTGCGGTCATTACTGCGACGAACAGCATAAATCCGCCGACCGCGCGGCAGAGCTTTTTTTCATTGTATTCCGCCTTTTCTTTTTCCGTTGCCGTATTGTATCCCGCAATCAGAAAAGAGCCATGTCCGCTGAGCAGAACGAGCGAAAGAATAAGGCATAATATTGAAAGAGCACCTGTTATAATTACACCGATCATAGCCAAGACCTCCTTTGCCCTCAATATATTACTTTGAAACGCAAAAGTCAATAGCTTTCATGGTTTTGTTTATTTGTGATCTCCGGTTTTCGGTTTCATCGCATTATATGAAGTCAAAACGGCTTCATCGCTTATATTGCATCCCAGCTCATATATCGGCACAAGCTTGAATATCTCGTCAAGCACGGTTAAGAGCTTTTCCATTTTCTGCGCTCCGAGCTTTCTTACCGTCTGGGCGAAGATATTGTATATCGCTTTTGAAGTGTCTGCTTTTTTTATATGATTTTCCTCGCTTCTCTCAAGAAAGCATATTCCGGCAAGCGGAACAAGCTCGGGCGTGGAATAATCGTATTTGCCGCTCCAGGGCGTGCCGCAGGCGTATACTTTGCCGTCAATGATCCGTATTGCGGGTTTATCATCATTCACCATATGCGCGCGGTCTCCGAAATGCTTGAGCCATAGCTGCGTGTGTGTTGATTTGCCGGTGCCGCTGTCTGCGGAAAAGGCATACGCCATTCCGTCCACGGCGATGCAGGAGGAGTGGAGCAGAATGCCGCCGAAATCAATGAGCCGGGTGTAAAAATCCTGCCCGGTAAGCATATATTCCCAGTCATCGCCGTTCAGTTCCGGATGCTCCCTTTTCATGGCGTCAACACGCTCGGGCGTAACGTTTATTTCTATATCTATGTCGGACTTATCTTGATTGTCGGAAAGATACGGCTTTGCCTGCTTTCCCGTTCTGCCGGTCATATTTTCAATATCTACTCTCAGTCCCGCTATATCGCAAACTGCCATTTCGTAACCTTCTTTTTGAGTTAGTTAAATGTAACTTTAATTCTAATACAGTATAAAATATTCGCTGAGTATAGTCAAGCAGAAACTCATTTGCGGCAATTTAATTAACTTTTTAATATTAAATAATCATTCCTTATTTTTTTAGAATAACTTGTTCTTAAAGTATTGACGAAAATGCCGTTTTGGGATATAATAAAACAAATGTTCGATAAAGGAGAAAACGGCAATGCAAAGGGCAATACTTCATATAGACTGCAATAAGTTTTACGCTTCGGTCGAGTGTCTGCACAGACCTGAGATCCGGGATAAGCCCGTGGCGGTGGGCGGAAGCCGTGAGGAACGTCATGGCATCATACTGACGAAAAATGAGATCGCCGCGTCATACGGTGTTAAAACGGGTGAGCCGCTGTGGCAGGCAAGGCAGAAATGCCCAGAGCTTGTGGTTGTTCCGCCGAATTTTCCTCTTTATAAACGCTTTTCAAAGATGGCGAGGAACATATATAAAGATTATTCGGACTATATAGAGCCGTTCGGACTGGATGAGAACTGGATAGATATCACGGGAAGCGCCAAAAGCCCTCCGGCGATTGCTCAGGAGATACGCCGCAGGGTAAAATACGAGCTTGGCATAACCGTCAGTATAGGTGTTTCATGGAATAAAATCTTTGCTAAATTCGGCTCTGACTATAAAAAGCCGGATGCGGTCACTGTCATAACCCGGGGGAATTATAAGGATATCGTGTGGAAAAGTCCCTGCTCGGACCTGCTTTTTGTGGGTCCCGCCACAAAAAGAAAGCTTAATTCTTACGGAATCTACACGATAGGCGAACTCGCGAATTCGGGTCAGAGCTTTTTGAAATCCGTGTTCGGAAAAAACGGGGAGATTCTTTACAGCTTCGCAAACGGGTTAGACACAACTCCCGTGTGCCACATGAATGACGAACAGGCGCTCAAAAGCATAGGCAATTCCACAACCACTCCGCGCGATATGGTGAATGACGATGATGTTAAGACTGTTTTTACCGTTCTTGCCGAAAGCGTCGCAAGACGGCTGCGTGAGCATGGAGTAAAGGGACGAAGCGTTACGATCTCCGTGCGCGACTGTGATCTGCGAAGCTTCACGCGCCGGACGCATTTAAAAACGCACACGGATGTATCGTCCGAAATCATTACTGCGGCTATGGCGCTTTTCAGGGCAAACTATGACTGGGCAAAACCGCTGCGCAGCATAGGCGTTTCGGTCTCCGATTTCGGCGAGGACATTTTGCAGTTTGATTTAAACGGCACGGTTGAAAAACATGAAAAGCTTGAAAGGCTGGAGCATACGGTGGACGATATACGCAGGCGTTTCGGAAACTACGCGGTTCAGAGAGCGTCTCTGCTTGCGGATGTGGGATTGAGCCGTTTCAATCCGCATGATGACCACACCATCCACCCGGAAGGCTATTTTAAAGAGTATAAAGGAGCGTAAATAAATGAAGCAATATGTAGAGGTATATGCCAAATTTGACACAGAAGGCAATATAAAGCCGCTTGCGATAAAAATAGGCGACGACAAATATGAGGTGGACAGAATAAAGGATATCCGTCCGGCGGCGTCGCTGAAAAGCGGCGGAGCGGGCATAAGATATACCTGCTCGGTGGAAGGCAGGCTCACTTACCTTTTTCTTGAGGAAACAAGGTGGTTTATAGAGCCGGCTTGCTGAAAATACTGCATGTTTTATAGTTTTAAAGCTTTTTTCCTATGCTTTTCTAATTATTTTATACATTGAATTGAATATCCAAAAGTGGTAAAATATCTCAGTAAAAAGATAAGGAGGGCGATTTTATGAAAAAGGCTTATGCCGATATGACTTCCGCCGAGCTTCAGGCGGAAAAGGAAACGCTTGAAAAGAGATATAACGAATTTAAAGCAAAGGGCTTAAAGCTGGATATGAGCAGAGGAAAGCCCGGTTCAGACCAGCTTGACCTTTCAAAGGATATAAATGATGTTAAAGACTACACTGAAAACGGGGTCGACCTCAGAAACTACGGCATGATGGACGGCACTCCCGAATGCAAAAAGCTTTTTGCCGATCTAATGCAGGTAAAGCCGGAAAATGTGATTATAGGTCCGAACGCAAGTCTGACGCTTATGTTTGATTACATTTCCCAGTGCTTCACGCACGGCGCGGGAGATATTCCGTGGTGCAAGCTGGATAAGGTAAAATTCCTTTGCCCGGTACCGGGTTATGACCGCCATTTCACCATTCTTGAGCATTTCGGCATAGAGATGATCAATATTGAAATGAAGGCGGACGGCCCCGATATGGACGCTATAGAAGAAGCTGTAAAGGATCCGTCCGTAAAAGGTATGTTCTGTGTGCCGAAATATTCCAATCCCCAGGGCATAACCTACAGCGATGATATCGTTCGCAGAATTGCCGCTCTTAAACCCGCCGCGAAAGATTTCAGAATCATCTGGGATAACGCTTATATGGTGCATGATATCGTTGAAAAGGGGGATGCGCTGCTCAATATATTTGACGTTCTGCCCGAATACGGCAATGAGGATATGGTAATAGAGGTGTGCTCGACTTCAAAGATTACTTTCCCCGGAGCAGGCGTTTCCGCGCTTGCCGCAAGCGATCATAATATCAAAGCAATCAAAAAACGCCTCAATGCCCAGACGATAAGCTATGATAAAATGAATCAGCACCGCCATGTTGCATTCTTTAAAGATGTAAACGGCATACTTGCTCATATGAAAAAGCATGCGGCGATCTTAAAGCCGAAATTCGATATGGTTGTAAAGCATCTTGAACATGAGCTCGGCGGTCTCGGCATAGCCTCATGGGTAGAGCCGAACGGCGGATATTTTATCAGTCTTGACGTTATGGACGGCTGTGCCAAAAGAGTGGGCGAGCTTTGCAAGGAGGCGGGCGTTGTGCTTACAACAGTCGGCGCTACCTATCCTTACGGCAAAGACCCGAATAATCGCAATATACGAATCGCCCCCACATATCCTCCGCTTGACGAACTGGATATCGCAGCGGAACTTCTGTGTGTGTGCGTTCGTCTTGCCGCGGCTGAAAAGCTGCTTGCGGAATAAAACGGCAAATTCGGCGGGAGTGCTCTCCCGCCGTTTGTTTTGAGGTGTGTTCATGTTTTCAAAATTCAATGTCTTAAGCGATAAAACAAAGGGCGTTATTTTTATAATCCTGTCCGCTCTCAGTTTTACCGGGATGAACACCTTTGTGCGTCTTTCCGGGGAGCTTCCCACTATGCAGAAGGTGTTTTTCAGAAATTTCGTTGCAATGCTGTTTGCTTTCATCGCAATGGTCAAGGCCGGGGACAGCTTCAAGCCGAAAAAAGGCAATATGAAGTTTCTTCTTCTCCGCTCCGCGGCAGGACTTGCCGGTATTTTCGGCAATTTTTACGCGCTTGATAAAATAGAGCTTTCAAACGCCTCAATGCTCAATAAAATGAGTCCGTTTTTTGCGCTGGTTTTTTCCGCCGTATTTATAAAAGAAAAAGTAAAACCCAAGCAGGCGGTGGCAATAGCCGTTGCTTTTATAGGTGCGCTTTTTATCATAAAGCCCACATTCGGCAACGAGGATCTTTTAGCTTCGCTTGCGGGCTTCGGCGGCGGAATGGCTGCCGGCGGCGCTTACACTTGTGTGCGCTGGCTCGGATTAAAGGGCGAAAACGGGCGGCTGATCGTTTTGTTCTTCTCTGTTTTTTCCTGTATCCTAACGCTTCCTTATCTTATTTTTGATTATCATTATATGACGGCTTTTCAGTGGTTTGCCCTTATAATGGCAGGTGTGTTTGCCGCAGGAGGTCAGTTTGCCATCACCGCCGCTTACACGCATGCTCCGAGCCGTGAAATTTCCGTCTATGATTATTCACAGATCATATTCGCGGCGATAGTCGGCTTTTTCGTGTTCGGCGATGTGCCCGATTTGTGGTCCCTTGCAGGTTATATTATCATTATTTCAATGGCTGTGTGGATGTTTATATACAATAACAAGCCCCATTCGCTGAAAAAGCACAATTGAATCAATATATTGGTGTAAAGTAAAAACACTTGCATTTCACTATATATTGTGCTATAATGCTTTTTGTTAAAAACTGTTAAGGGGGTTTTTAGTTTTGAAATGTCCTTTTTGCGGCTGCGAGGAGAGCAAAGTCATTGATTCGCGTCCTACGGATGAAAATGAAAGAATACGCCGCCGCCGCGAGTGTGTGCAGTGCGGAAAGCGTTTTACCACATATGAGGTAATAGAAGACGTTCCCATTATCGTGATAAAGAAAGATAAGAGCAGGGAAGTTTTTGACCGCAATAAGGTGCTTAAGGGAATGCTTCGCGCCTGTGAAAAAAGACCTGTCACCTCGGGAGAGCTGGAAACCGCTATATCGGAGATAGAAACAACGCTTCAGAACGCAACGGACAGAGAGGTCACCAGTGTTCGTATCGGCGAGCTTATTATGGAAAAACTTCGTGAGATAGACGAGGTTGCTTATGTGCGTTTTGCGTCCGTTTATAAAGAGTTCGATTCCGCGTCCGCTTTTATAGAGGAGATCTCAAAGCTTTGATGAAAATACAGCCAAATAAAACCAGCGCCGCTTCGGTAGACCCGAAACGGCGCTTTTTCTGTTTTTGATTCAGTATTTGTATGGCTCTTTGTCTTTGCCTTTTGAATAGAAATGATCTATAACGACGTGATATCTTTCATAGGCGTTTTTTATTGCCTCTTCCCATGATATGTATATATCGTTCTGCGCATTGATCCCAACATCTTTTAGCAGCTGCGGGTTTCCGAATGCCTTAAGGACACAAGCGGCAACGGACTCGGCGTTCTCACTGCACAAAAAGCCTGTTTCGCCGTCCCGGATTCCCTCTGATGCACATGATCCCTTTACCAGAAGCGAGGCTGTTGCGGAGGCAGCCGCCTCACGCACAACAAGACCGTTCGTGTCAAAAACAGAAGGGAAGACCAGCAGATCGGCAGCGCTGTAATAAAGCTGAAGCTCATTTCTGTCCAGTATCTGGCCGGTAAAGATCACATTCCCTTCCAGCCCTGTTTTTTTCGTGTATTTTTTTATTGCGTTTTCGTCAGGACCTATGCCTGCCATAATCAGCCTGAAATCAAAATTTCTGCTTTTAAGCCTTGCGCAGGCGTCGATTATGATTTTGATGTTTTTGTACCACATCATTCTGCCCACAAAGATCAATAACGGAACACCGGCTGGAATAGAGTGCTTTCTTCTGATGATGTCCCTGTCGTCCTCGGTGAACGGGCTGATCGGCAGATCACAGCCGTTGGGCATGATGATATAATCTCCCTCATAGCCGACTTTCCGCAGAGATTGAGCAGTTCCCTTGCTCGTGACCCAGACCTCGTCCGCGCTTTTAATATTGTTGAGCAGAAAGCCGTATGCCCTGTGCCTGAGCGGATAGCCGGGAATACGAAGATCAAAATCATATTCGTATTTTGTGTGGTAGGTAAGCACCTGGGGGATTCGCTGGATTCTGTTTACGCGCCTGTAAAAATAACTGGTCGCTATCGGGCAGTGGGAATGAAGCAGATCAAAATTCATATTGATTATGTCCTCGCTGAACTGCCTTTTAAAGGGCCAGCCCACGGGATAGCCTTCGCCGAATGTGAAAAGGCTTTTGTATCTGTAAATCCTGTATTTGTATTTATAGTCCTCCTGATTGGGATTTTTGGGGGTTACGATCACCGCTTCTCCGAGCTTGTCGTTAATGATATCCGCATAGCATTTCGCAACGGTGCTGATGCCGTCGATCGTCGGCGGAAACGCTTCCGTGCCTATTGCTATTTTTAGGTTGCTTTTCATCTTTTCATTCCTTTATAAACAAGAATTTATTGTAATATATCATAAAATCGTGAATTTGTAAATCTTATAAATAATTTGTTAATAAAAAGGTTGATAATAAGCTTCGCTTTATTATATAATATATACAACGGCAGGCTCAAACGGCGTAACAGCTATAAGAGCGGCGAATACATAATGCGCGTTTTACGCGGAAAGGCTGGGTGAAAATATGTCCGAACATTATTCGGTCTCCCTTCAAAAGGTAATAGATGCCCATGGTCTGGAGACCGTATATATGCCGAAAAACGCTGAGGAAATTCTGATTGAGGCGAACGAAGTGAACCGGCCCGGCATAGTGCTTGCTGGTTATCTGGATTACTTTGATCCTAAAAGAATACAGCTTCTCGGATGGACGGAATTCGGATTTCTTCAGAATATGAGCAGGGAAAATCAGATGAAAGCCCTGGATAACTGGCTCAGCCTTCATCCGGCGGCGGTAGTGGTAACAAGAGGGCTGGAGACCCCTTCTTATCTGGAAGAGCTTTTTGTGAAACACGATGTTCCGCTTTTGAGAACGTCGGAGGAAACGTCTCCGTTTCTTGCGAATCTGATTCAGTTTCTGAATACGAGTCTTGCGCCGAGGATCACACGCCATGGCGTGCTGTGCGAGGTCTACGGCGAAGGTGTGCTGATCATTGGCGAAAGCGGCGCCGGTAAATCGGAAACAGCCGTTGAGCTGATAAAAAGAGGTCACCGCCTTATAGCGGATGATGCCGTTGAAATCAGAAGGACGGATAACCGCACGCTTATAGGCTCGTCTCCCAACAATATCAAGCATTTTATCGAACTGCGCGGAATAGGAATCATTAACGCGCGTCGCCTGTTCGGTATGGGTTCGGTCAAGGATTCTGAAAAGATAAATATGGTTATCTGCCTTGAGCCTTGGGAATCCGGCAAGGCTTACGACAGACTGGGCATTGATAATGAGTACACAAAAATACTCGACGTCAAAGTCCCCGTTATTACAGTACCTGTCAATCCGGGAAGGAACCTTGCCGTTATAATAGAAACGGCAGCTATGAACAACCGTCAGAAAAAGATGGGCTATAACGCTGCGCGTGAACTTATGATAGGTCTGGGTATGGAGGACTTTGAGCCGGGTGAAAAAGAACTGGAAATCTGGAAAAATTCCTGATTGTGTATGAAAATTTCGCAAATTTGAATTTATTTTAAACGTAAATTCCTTTAATATAGTTACCGAATAAAAAGGCTGCCCGCATACCCGCCGCGCGGCAGCTCAATTCAAAAGCGGGTGGAAAGGCAAAGGGAACATGGCTATGTATAACATTGGAATCGATCTGGGCGGAACAAATATCGTTGCGTCCGTCGTGGATGAAAACTACAACATTCTCGGAACCGGCAAAACGCCGACGGCAGTTCCGCGAAGCGCGGAGGAGATCTTTGACGATATTGCCGCAATGTGCCGCGAGGCGCTCGATAAAGCAGGGCTGAGCTTACAGGATGTCTCATCCGTCGGTATGGGAACTCCGGGAACCGTAAACAGCGAGGGCGTTATAGAATTCGCAAATAATCTCGGCTTCAATAATGTGCCGGCACGCGAGATGCTTGTTGAAAGACTCGGCGATATACCTGTTTTCATTGAGAATGACGCAAACTGCGCGGCTCTCGGCGAGGCTTATGCGGGCTGCGGAAACGGCTCAAAGAATTTTGTTGCCGTAACGCTCGGCACGGGCGTCGGATCGGGCATTATCGTGGACGGCAAAATCGTTGCCGGGGTAAACTGCGCTGGCGGCGAGTGCGGTCATATGGTAATCGTGGTAGACGGCGAGCCATGCTCCTGCGGCAGAAAAGGCTGCTGGGAGGCGTATGCGTCCGCAACCGCTTTGATCAGGCAAACGAGAAAGGCGATGGATGAGAATCCCGGTTCCGCTATGCACGAGATCGCCAAGCAGGAGGGCAAGGTGAGCGGCAGAACAGCCTTTGACGCTATGCGAAAGGGCGACATCGCGGCTATAAAGGTAGTGGACAACTACATAAAATATGTTGCCTGCGGTTTGATAAATATTGTAAATGCGCTGCAGCCTGAGATCATTTGTGTGGGCGGCGGTATCTGCAATGAAGGAGAAACGCTTATGAAGCCGCTTCGCAGATTCGTTCAGGCTGAAAGATATTCAATACACAGCAAGATTCAGACTAAAATAATGAAAGCCGAACTTGGCAACGACGCGGGGGTTATCGGCGCGGCATTGCTCTCAGCGGCTAAATAACGGTGATCTTTTGGATAAACTTACAGAACTTTTAATATCTCTCGGTGTAAAATATGCCGAGAATGAGCCGATGAGCAGGCACACTTCTTTCAAGGTGGGCGGAAACGCAAGGCTGATCGTTTTCCCGTCAGAAGTTTCGCAGGTACAAAAAATAATCGAATTCTGCCGTGAAAACTCGATCAGGTATCTGCCCGTCGGAAACGGCTCCAACCTGCTTGTGGCTGACGGCGGAATAGACGCCTGTGTGATCTGCTTTTCAAATGCGTTTTCAGATGTAAAGCTGATCGGCGAAGATATCCTCTTTGCCGAAAGCGGCGCTTCTCTTAAAAAGCTTTGCTGCTTTGCTCTTGAAAACTCTTTAACAGGGCTTGAGTTTGCATACGGCATTCCCGGCTCCTGCGGCGGAGCGGCGTTTATGAACGCCGGCGCTTACGGCGGTGAGATGAAGGATGTGCTCATAAAATGCGAGCACATAGATAAAAACGGAGATTCGGGCTCCCTTGAAAAAGACGAACTGGATCTTTCATACAGACATTCGGCTTATTATGAAAACGGCTGCGCAATAACAGGCATTTATGTGAAACTTAAAAAGGGCGATCAGGAAAGTATAAAGGCAAAAATGAACAAACTGCTTCAGCGCAGGCGGGATAAGCAGCCGCTTGAATATCCGAGCGCAGGTTCCACCTTTAAACGTCCTGAGGGCTATTTTGCCGGAACGCTTATTGAGGAGTGCGGACTGAAAGGCAGATCCGTCGGCGGCGCACGGGTGAGCGAAAAGCATGCCGGATTCGTAATCAATACAGGAGGCGCTACCTGCGCGGATATTCTTGAACTTTGCAGACAGGTAAGCGAAACGGTATATAAACAAAAGGGCGTTAAGCTCGAAATGGAGATAAGGGTAACGGAATAATGGCTAATCAAAGAAAAGAACTTGTAATAATAACCGGGCTTTCGGGAGCGGGAAAATCAACGGCGATCGGTTTTATGGAGGATATAGGCTATTACTGTATAGACAATATGCCTCCCGCTCTGCTCTCGACCTTTCTTGAACTGATCTCAAAACAAAAGGAATCAAAGGTCGCAATCGTTGTTGATATACGTTCAACGGATAAATTTGACGATGTTATCAGCAATCTCAACAATCTTGAAAACTACGGATATGACGTCAAAGTCGTTTATCTTGATATTAAAACGCATATCGCGCTCAAACGCTATAAGCTCACAAGAAGAAAGCATCCTTATGCGGACCGCTTTAACGGAGATATTGCGCAGGCGCTTGCGTATGAAAGAGAAACGATGACACCTTTGCGCTCTAGGGCCGATTTCATAATCGACAGCTCCGATCTGACGGGCAACCAGCTCAGAAACAGGCTGACGCAGATACTTGTGGGCGACGACAAGGATATTATGAATATCCATGTTGAATCCTTCGGGTTCAAGCATGGCATCCCCAACGAGGCGGATTTTGTTATAGATGTGCGCTGTCTTCCCAATCCTTACTGGGTTGAAAATCTGCGCAATAAAACGGGGCTGGATAAAGAAGTTTCGGATTATGTTTTTTCGTTTGCAGAGTCCAAGGAGCTTTTGAACAAGCTGATAGACCTGCTTGATTTTCTGAATCCGCTTTATATAAAAGAGGGGAAAAGCCAGATCGTGTTTGCAATCGGCTGCACCGGCGGAAATCATCGCTCAGTGGCAATCGCGGAAGCGTTAAAAGAGCATTTCGAAAAGAAATGGGATAATGTTTCCGTAAATCACAGGGATATTTCAAGAAGCTGAAACGGAGAGAAACATGTCTTTTTCAATGCAGGTCAAAAACGAGCTTGTAAAAACAGAATATGAGCGCGCCTGCTGCAAAAGGGCGCTGCTTTACGGGATGTGTATTTTCGGAAAAAGCTTTTCCTCTCAAAGCATTTCACTCCAGACGGAAAATGAGGCTGCCGCCGAACTTTTCAAAGATCTGGCTCATGAGCTTTTTAATACGGACGTGCAGGTTATAAGATCACCGCGCGGCAGAAACTTTACGGCATCTGTTTTTAGTAAAGCAGATGCCCAAAAACTTTTTAAAAGCTTTGGGCATGACGGCGTGGGGAGCCTCAGAATCGATCACACGAATTTCCGCTGCGAGGAATGCAGAAACGCGTTCGTTGCAGGCGCGTTTCTTGCCTGCGGCACGGTTTCCGATCCGAAGAAGGACTATCATCTTGAATTTACGATACCATATCTTAATCTTTCCAAAAGTCTTTTTACCTTGCTTCAGGAGATGGAACTCAGCCCGAAATACACCAATAGAAAAGGATACAACGTTGTCTATTTCAAGGGCAGCGAATCTATTGAAAACTGCCTTTATCTGATGGGCGCATCCGGCGCTATGTTTGAGATGATGAATATCAAGATCTTCAAGGATTTCAGAAATAAGGCAAACCGGCAGGCAAACTGCGAAACGGCAAATATAAATAAAATGGTAAACGCCGTTGCGGTGCAGATGCAGGCGATAGAAAAAATTTGGGATCTGAAAGGGAAAAACTATCTGAATGAAAGTCTGCAGAGCGCGGCGCAGCTGAGGTATGATCATCCCGATTCCAGCCTTGCGGAGCTTGCCGCCATGTGTGATCCGCCGATCAGCAGAAGCGGACTCAACCACAGGCTCAAAAGAATAGTGGATATTGCGCGCGAACTTTAAGTGTTTATAAGAGAGGAAAACATTATGGATTTCAGGAAAGCGTTTGCTATGAATTTGCCGGCCAAAACAGATGACAAATATGTTGTGACCCACAAAAATGTCAGAGTCAGTGTGATAACGCAGCGGCTCTTCAGGGCGGAATATTCCGAGAACGGCGTTTTTACCGATATGCCCACGCAGAAAGTATGGTGCAGGAATTTTGACGCGCCAAAATTTAAAAGCAAGATCGTCGGCGGAAAGATCATCATAACCACGCCGCAGTGCCGTGTTGCCGTAAACTGTTCCGACGGAAGTTTTTCATATGCCGAAAGGAACGGAAAAAGGATCAGACACGTTAAAAGAGATAATTTAAAGGGCACTTACAGAACGCTTGACGCTACTATGGGCGCGATTCCGCTCGGCGACGGGGTCATTTCAAAAAGCGGAACGGCAGTGTTTGATGATTCAAAGTCCCTCCTGCTTGAAAAGAACGGTACGGTAAGCGAAAGAAAAAATAAGGGAAAAGATGTTTATCTTTTTGCTTACGGCAAGGATTACCGCGGCGCTGTAAGGGATTTTCTGCATTTAACGGGAGAAGTTCCGCTGATTCCGCGCTTTGCGCTCGGCAACTGGTGGAGCAGATATAAAGCGTATACACAGCAGGAATACATAGATCTCATCAAACGCTTTGAGGAGGAGAAGATTCCGCTCACGGTTGCCACCATAGATATGGACTGGCATTGGGTGGACCTGAAAAAGAAGTTCGGAAATATTTCCGGCTGTGATGCAAAGGATCTTCGCAGCGGCTGGACGGGTTACAGCTGGAATACGGAGCTGTTTCCCGATTACAGGGCGATGCTGAAATGGCTCAAAGAGCAGAGTCTGAAAATCACTGTAAATCTTCATCCGGCGGACGGGGTCCGTTTCTTTGAAGATATGTATAAAGAAGTTGCGCAGTATATGGGAGTGGATCCCGGTTCTAAAAAGCGTATAGAGTTCGACTGCACGGATCCGAAATATATGGAGGCGTACTTTGAGCTTATCCACCATCCATATGAAAAGGACGGCGTTGATTTCTGGTGGATAGACTGGCAGCAGGGCAAAAAATCCAAGATCAAAGGTCTTGACCCGCTCTGGGCGCTCAATCACTATCATTATACGGATAATTCGCGAGACGGAAAAAGGGGACTTATTCTTTCCCGCTTTGCGGAGCCGGGCAGCCAGAGATACGCAGTCGGATTTTCGGGCGATACTTATATAAATTGGAACTGTCTGCGTTTTCAGCCTTATTCAACGGCAACCGCGTCCAATATAGGATATACATGGTGGAGCCATGATATCGGCGGGCACATGAGGGGCAAAAAAGACGATGAGCTTTATGTGCGCTGGGTTCAGTTCGGTGTGTTCAGCCCCATCAACCGCCTTCACTCAACCAGCAATGAGTTTATGGGCAAAGAACCTTGGAAATACGGATACGCAGCGTATCATATCGCGGCGGATTTCCTTCGCTTGAGACGCAGGCTCATTCCGTATATCTACACAATGAATTACCGCACGCACACGCAGGGCAGGGCGCTTATTGAGCCTATGTATTATTCATATCCTGAAACGGAAAACGCGTATAAATGCCGCAATCAGTATTATTTCGGCAGTGAGCTTATTGCTGCTCCTGTGACGGACCCTGCGGATAAGCAGACCGGTCTTGCCTGCGTAAAGGTTTGGCTTCCCTGGGGCAGATATACGGATCTCTTTACACGCAGGGTATACAGCGGCGGAAAAGTTATTAAGATGTTCCGCCCGCTTGAAAGCTTTCCTCTGCTCGCAAAAGAGGGCGCGATCATACCGCTGGATAGGAATGAAACGGATAACGGCGCCGAAAATCCGAAAGCGCTTGAGCTGCTTGCGTTTTCAGGCAACGGGAAGTTCACGCTTTATGAGGACGACGGCGAGACAATGCATTATAAAAACGGCGCTTTTGCCGAAACCGAATTTGAGATCGGCTCGGACGGCGGCGGGATAAGGTTTGTTATTTATCCGACTGCCGGCGACTGCTCCGTTGTTCCGCAAAAAAGGGATTATAAGGTCAATTTCTTTGATATCTCATCTGCGGAAACTATAACGGTTCGCGTAAACGGTAAAGAAGTTCAGGCTGAAACGGATACGGATAAATCGGTTTGCGTAAATGTTTACGGCATATCACCGCAGGATAAGGTGGAAATCACTCTGTCGGGCGCGGAGCGCATAACGCTCGATAAGCGCGAAGAATATATTGAAACGGTTTCCCGATACGGAATTTCAAACGAATATAAAAAGGCTGTTTTCACCTGCGGCACAAACGGCGGCGTTCTGCCCAAGTGCCCGGCGAAATTCAGGGAGCCGCTTGAAGAGATCGAAAACTGCCTTTGATATGCTTTGCTGAGAAAGAAGAATAGCTATGTTTACTCATCTTCATCTGCACACGGAATTTTCACTGCTTGACGGCGCCTGCCGGATCGAGCCGCTTGTTCTGCGCGCAAAGGAGCTGGGTATGACTTCGCTTGCGATAACCGACCATGGCAATATGTACGGCGCCGTGGATTTTTATAAAGCGTGTAAGAAGCACGGCATAAAGCCGATTATAGGTTGCGAGGTCTATGTTGCGCCGCGCACAAGGTTTGACAGGGAAAAGGTGCTCGACAAGGAGTATAACCATCTTATCCTGCTTTGCGAAAATGAAACGGGATATAAAAATCTTATAAAGCTCGTTTCGCTTTCCTTTACGGAGGGCTATTATTATAAGCCGCGTGTGGATCACGATATTCTTGAAAAATATCACGACGGCATTATATGCCTTTCCGCTTGTTTGGCAGGAGAGATACCGCAGCTCTTGCTTGCAAAGGATTATGAGGGAGCAAAAAGCACCGCCCTTTGGTATCGTGATGTTTTCGGAGCGGATAATTATTTTCTTGAGATACAGGATCACGGAATCAAGGAGCAGCAGATCGTTGAAGAGGGCATACTGCGTCTCAGCCGCGAAACGGGCATTCCCGTGGTCGCAACAAACGATGTGCATTATATCCATCAGCAGGATTCAAAGATACAGCAGGTTTTGATATGTATTGCCACCAACCATATTTTGGGTGAGGATACGGGTCTTGAATTTCATTCGGAGGAATTCTATCTCAAATCGGAGAAGGAGATGCGTCAGGTCTTCCCGGAAATACCCGAGGCGATAGACAACACCGCCCGGATAGCTGAAAGGTGCAGCTTTGATTTTGAGTTTGGAAACACGAAACTGCCTTATTTTGAAATAGAAGAGGATATAAGCCATTTTGATTATTTTAAGCGCTGCTGTTATGAGGGACTGAACAAAAGATACGGCAGTCCGCCGGCAGAATACAGGGAACGACTTGAATACGAGCTTGAAACAGTCAACAAAATGGGATACACAGACTATTATCTTATCGTTGCCGATTTTGTTTCTTTCGCAAAAAGCAAGGGTATCCCGGTGGGACCCGGCAGAGGTTCCGGGGCCGGCTCGCTTGCTGCATACTGCATGGGTATAACGGATCTTGACCCCATGAAGTATGATCTGCTTTTTGAGCGCTTTTTGAATCCCGAACGTGTTTCGATGCCGGATTTCGATATAGATTTTTGTTATGAACGCCGTCAGGAGGTCATTGATTACGTTACTCAGAAGTACGGCGCCGATCATGTTGCGCAGATCGTAACTTTCGGCACTTTGCAAACAAGAGCGGCAATAAGAGATGTGGGCAGAACGATGGGTATGTCCTATGCCTCTGTTGACGCTGTGGCAAAGCTTGTGCCGAATGATTTTAAAATCACGATAGACGAAGCCGTCAGAAAATCCTCGCGGCTGCGTACGCTTATGCAGGAGGACGGCCGTGTCAACGAGCTGATAGAAACGGCGCGCAAGATAGAGGGCATGCCGCGCAATGCCTCAACCCATGCGGCAGGCGTGGTTATCACCCATGATCCCGTTTCTTCCTATGTTCCGCTTGCAACAAATGACGGGCTGGTTGTAACGCAGTATATAATGACCACGCTTGAGGAACTCGGTCTGCTTAAAATGGATTTTCTCGGGCTGAGAACGCTTACGGTTATCAACGACGCTTCAAAGAATGCCGGAATAGATATTAACGAGATATCCATTGATGATCCTGAGGTATACAGACTCTTTGCAAGAGGGCAGACGGAAGGTATCTTTCAGTTTGAATCAAGCGGAATGAAACAGATGCTCATGAATCTGAAGCCCACTAGGCTGGAACATCTCATTGCCGCGAACGCGCTTTACAGACCCGGGCCGGCAAAGCAGATAGACACCTTTGTTGAAAATTCCCATCATCCCGAAAAGGTGCATTATGCTCTGTCTCAGCTGAAACCGATTCTTGAGGATACTTTCGGCTGTATCGTGTATCAGGAGCAGGTCATGCAGATTCTGCGCTCCCTCGCCGGCTATTCTTACGGCAGAGCGGACGTGGTGCGCAGAGCGATGAGCAAAAAGAAAAAGGACGTTATGGAGGCTGAACGCAAGAACTTTCTTGACGGCTGCGGCAAAAACGGTATAGATCTGAGCGTTGCAAGCGCTATTTTCGATCAGATCTCGGAATTTGCCAAATACGCCTTCAATAAATCCCATGCCGCCTGTTATTCGCTTGTAGCTTACAGAACGGCGTACCTTAAAAGATATTATCCGGCTCAGTTTATGGCGGCGCTGCTCACATCGGTGCTGGATTCCTCAAACAAGGTGGCGCGCTATATTTCGGAAAGCAAGCGGCTCGGCCTCAGGCTTGCCGTGCCGGATGTGAACACCTCTATGAAAGGCTTTTCGGCAAACGGAAATGTAATCAATTACGGCTTGCTCGGTATAAAAAATCTCGGCTCGGAATTTATAAACGATATCATAAAAGAACGCGAAAACGGTAAATTCAAAAACCTGTTTGATTTTTGCTCGCGTTTGCAAACGCAGCACTTTAATCGCCGTGCTGTGGAAAGCCTTATACGCAGCGGCGCGCTTGACTCGCTCGGCGCAAACCGCCGTCAGATGCTTCAGGCTCTGCCTGTGCTTGTCGCCAATCTGGAGGAGCACAGGAAAAAGACGATGTACGGTCAGGTCGGCTTCTTTGATTTAGGCGGGGATGATTCTTTCGGTATGGACTTTGAAATGCCGGATGTGGAAGAATTTCCAAAAGCGGAACTGCTTAAAATGGAAAAGGAAATGACAGGGCTTTATCTTTCAGGTCATCCGCTCGATAAATATGAAGATATCGTTATGCAGCGCGGTTATGCACGGATAGGCGAACTGCTTGAAGCGGAACATTCGGGCTTTTCGGGTTATAAGGATAATGACAGGGTCACGCTCTGCGGAATCATAACACGTATCACCATAAAGCAGACGCGCGGCGGTCAGAATATGGCGTTTGTGACGGTTGAGGATATGACCGGCTCAATGGAGATCATCGTGTTCCCGAAAGTGCTTGAAGAATGTTCAGACAGGATAAGCGCGTCAGCGGTTATAACCGTTTCGGGCACGCTTTCCGTTGAAGAGGAAAAAGAGCCAAAGATTCTTGCAAACGAGGTTTCAGGAGCGCCGGATCAAACGGCACATCCGGCATCAGAAAGCGGCAGAGCGGAAAAAACTGCCGTACAGAATAAAAATAAACACCCGGGTCTGTTTCTGCGTTTTTCATCGAGAAAGGATGCGCGCATAGAAAAAGCACGTATAATCACGTCAATATTTGACGGGAGTTTTCCTCTTTATTTTTACTATATGGACGAGAAACATTATGAACTTCAGAAACCTTCTCAATTTGTTTTGCCGAATGATACGATGCTTGCCGAACTGAAAAGAATACTCGGCGAAGATAATGTTGCGCTTATGGGCTGAAAGTTACAATTGCCGGATTTCTATTGACATTTTCGGCTTCAGCGAGTAAAATATTGTGAACCGCTAAAAAAGTTAAACTTAAAATTGAGGAGGAGTGCTTTATGAAAACGATAGCTGTTTTAACGAGCGGCGGAGACGCTCCCGGTATGAACGCCGCCGTGCGTGCGGTAGTTAGAACCGCGTGTGTAAACGGTATTCGTGTTCTTGGAGTCATCAGAGGATATAACGGTCTTATCAACGGAGATTTTGTTGAATTGGATCTCCGCTCTGTTTCAGATATAATCCACAGGGGCGGAACAAAGCTTTACAGCGCCCGTTCGGCTGAATTTGCAACCGAAGAGGGAATGAGAAAAGCGATCAGAACCTGTCAGGAAAACGGTATAGAGGGCGTTGTTGTTATCGGCGGAGACGGCTCTTTCCGCGGCGCGCGCGATCTTTCGGAACGCGGTATTCCCTGCGTAGGAATTCCCGGCACCATAGATAACGATATTGCCTGCTGTGATTACACGATCGGCTATGATACATGCCTCAACACCATTATGGAATGCGTTGACAAGGTGAGAGATACGACCGAGTCACACGACCGCTGCACTGTTATAGAGGTAATGGGGCGCAGAGCGGGATACCTTGCGCTCAACGCAGGCATTGCTGTCGGCGCCACCGCAATACTGATTCCCGAGATCGAATTTGATATTCAGAAAGATGTTATTGAAAGAATGAGACGCACGCAGCGTACGGACAAAAAACACTTCCTTATCGTTGTTGCAGAGGGCGTTGGTGTTGACGTTACCGAGCTCGCTGCCGAGATCCAGAAAAAAACCGGCGTGGAATCGCGCGCCTGCATACTCGGTCATATCCAGAGGGGCGGTTCGCCGACGGTTCAGGATCGTGTTATGGCAACACGTATGGGCAACTATGCGGTAAAGGAACTTCTTATGAAGAGTATCGGCAACAGAGTTGTAGCCTGCCAGAAAGGCGAGGTTGTCGACTATGATATTTTTGAAGCGCTTAATATGAAAAAGCATATCGATACGCATCTTTATCAGATTGCTATGGAAGTTTCAATTTAAAAAATTTTACATTATAATTTTAACCCTGCTTTTTGGAATGATTTCCGTTAAAAGCAGGGCTTTTTTCATATTTTTGCTTTTTTTATAAATCGGATATGAGGATATAATAAAAAAGGTGATTTTATGAGAAAGTTTATTCGTTTGTTAAACGGCGCGGTTGCGTTTGCCGTTGCCGTCATATTTGCATTCGTGATTTACGGAAACGCAGCATATCCCGATGTGTTTTATGTTCAGAATTCCTCTGATCATGTGATAGATAATATATATTATCTCACGGACGACAGTGAAAGAAGCGTAGATTATCAGAGCGCTCAATCCGTCGGCGACGACAACAGCAATCTGACTTTACTGGGTATCATTCCCGTCAAAAGTGAAACGATTAAAACAGTCGAGGAAAACACAGTGCTCGTTTCAGGGCATTCCTTCGGTATAAAGCTTTATACCGATGGTGTTATGGTCGTTGGTACAAAGGATATCACGGTAAACGGAAAGACCGTGAATCCGTCTGAAGAAGCAGGCGTTTCGGTCGGCGATATAATCGTTTCAATAAACGGGGAAAAGGTTTATTCTTCAGACCGGGTCAGCGAGATCCTCAACGATAACAACGGCAAAGCGTTTCGGATCAGGATAAACAGGAACGGAGAGTACCGCGATCTGTCTCTTGAACCTGTTTATGTGGATTCCGAAGGCGCCTATAAGGCAGGCATGTGGGTCAGGGATTCAACGGCAGGTATCGGAACGATCACCTTTTTCAATCCGTCAAATTCAAGCGTGGCGGCGCTCGGGCATCCGATAACAGATGTGGATACGGGAGAGATCATGCCGATCCTTGACGGTCAGGCAGTTGAGACGACCGTGACGTCCGTCACAAGATCAACCTCCAGCGAAACAGGCTCAATATGCTGCGATTTTTCAAATAAGGAGATAGGCGAGTTAAGCAAAAACACCACTCACGGTATCTACGGCTCTTATACGGATAAAACGGATCTCTCAAAATGCTGTGAATATGAGGTGGCGCTTCCGCAGGAGGTACAGAAAGGCTTTTGCCAGATCATAACAACGGTGGATGAGAACGGTCCTAAGGTTTATTCCGCCGAGATAACCAAGATCAATCAAAACGATGATGAAAAAAATATGGTCATAAAAATAACCGATGAAGAACTGATCAAGATAACGGGCGGGATTGTTCAGGGAATGAGCGGCTCGCCGATCATTCAAAACGGCAAGCTGATAGGCGCAATCACGCATGTGATCGTAAATAATCCGCTTAAGGGCTATGCGGTTTTCGCGCAGACCATGCTTGAAATATCAGAAGGGGAATGAAAACGGTTTATGCATTTTTTCATTGATATATATTTCTTTTTGTGATAATATATTTATGAAAACAGCACCTGAAGCTTTATTTCTTTTTCTTAGGAGAAGAGGATGCTTATGAACTCCTTGATTTCAGTTATTATTCCCGTTTACAATTCAGAAAAATATCTTGAGTCTGCGGTAAACAGCTTTACGCAGCAGACTTATAAAAATCTTGAAATACTATGCGTGGATGACGGTTCAACGGATGAATCTGTGAATATTTTGGAATCACTTGCCCAAAATGACGAAAGAATAAAAATATATAAACAGAAAAACGCCGGCGCCGGAGCGGCAAGAAATACAGGTCTCTCAAAGGCGTGCGGCGAATATGTTTATTTTTTCGATTCGGATGACATAGCAGATAAAAAGCTTATTGAAAAAGCTTATACCAGGGCGGCTGAAACTGACGCCGATATAGTGGCTTTTAACGGATATACATTTACTTATAACGATCTGAATACAAAAAAATTCAAGAGCGGCTTTAATAAAAACATAATAAAAGATGTCGATAGAGTCTTCTCTTACAGGGATTATCCTGAAAGCATTTTAAGCACAGTTAATGTTGTACCGTGGAACAAGCTCATTAAGCGCAGTTTCATAACGGAAAACAGCATTGTATTTGAGGAGATTTCTTCCACAAACGACCTTACATTTTCTGCGGTCTGTCTTGCAGCTGCGCAAAGAATAGCGTTACTGGATTCGGCACTCGTTTATTACCGGCTGGGTCATGACGGCACGGTCACATCAACAAAGGGCAAAAATCTTCAGAATGTTATTAAAGCTATTGAAAGTGCGGAAAGGCAGATCAAACAGCTTGAGCACGCTGAAGAGATCTTGCGATCACTGTATAATTTCACAGCGGAGAATTACTGCTTTGCTTTTTTGAATTATACCGATGATTTTGCGTCGCCTCAGTCAAAAGATTTTTATGAGTCTATAAAGAACAGATTTTCACAAGAGGATTTTGCATCGCTTCAGTATAAGGATTTCCGAAATAAAGAGGCCTATGCGGTGTGCCGTTCGGTAAAGGAGCATACTTATGAGGAAATGCTGGCGATCCGCTCGAAAAGAATTATTGTTTCTCTCACGAGCTACCCGGAAAGAATAGAGTATGTTTCAAAGGTTGTGGAAAATATATCCTCCCAAACTTTGAAGCCGGATCGCATTTTGCTGTGGCTTTCAAAAGAGCAGTTTCCAAACGGCGCAGCCGATCTGCCTGCCGGACTTACACAATTGGAGGAAGGCGGCACTTTCAGTATAAAATGGTGCGGCAAAAATCTGCGTTCGCATAAAAAATACTTATATACTATGCAGGAATATCCCGACGATATTATAATTACCGTTGATGACGATCTGGAATATCCCGCCACGATGATAGAATCGCTTTATCATTCTTATATCGCGTTCCCGGATTGTGTCAGCGCAATGCGCGTGCATGTCATAACGCTTGATGAGATAAATAAAAATGTTTTGGGTTATTCTAAGTGGATAAAGCAGTTCGACCGAGATATTTTTCTTCCGTCAAAGCAGTTCTTTGCAACTACCGGCGCAGGATGCCTTTTTCCGCCCGGAATACTTGACCGCAACGCGTTTAATGAGGAAAAAATTCTTGAATTGTGCCCGTATGCCGATGATATCTGGCTGAATCTTATGCTGTTGTCAAAGGGTATAAAAACAGTGTGCGCGGTAAGGAATTTTTATCTTCATTACAGCGCCCCGCAGAATAACTCGCTTTTTGAGGTGAATGTGGGCCAGAATAAAAACGAAAGCCAATATCAGGCTGTAAAGAACTGGCTCGAATCTTCACTCGGCAAGGGATATTTTTATAATAAGCTTTGTGCCTGCGATAACGATTTTGATCTGAGCAGTCCTTCTCAGATTTTTGATTATGCCGAATATCTAAGGCTCTTAAATGCCGAAACAGGTAAAAAACTAAAAACTGCCTACGGCGAAAAGACACAGCTCAATAAAAAGCTTCATAAAACTTATGATGAAAAGGCTGAGCGAGGTCTTGCAATCAAAACCCTTGAAGCGGAAAATAAGAAGCTTAAACTTAAGATCGAGGAACTTGAAAAAAGAATTGAAAGCATAGAGAATTCAAAAACCTATCGCTATGCCTCCCAAATACGAAAAATAATCAAGGGCTGATCGTTAAGCTTTACTTTCAGGAGTATATTTATGAATCTTGCAAAAACAAAAGATAAAAAAATACCGTTTATATTATTTTTGTCCTTTATAATCCCTCTTCTTGTTATGTGTGCGGTCTATATTATAAACGGAACAGACCCGTTCGGTGATGTTTCGATTCTGACTGCCGACGCCAAAATTCAATATAAAGATTATTACGGCTATTTGTGGGAAATCCTTCACGGCAATGCAAATATCGATTATTCGGCCTCAAAATCTCTCGGCGGCCAGATGGTCGGACTCGTTGCTTATTATTTGACCTGCCCGTTAAATTTACTGATCTATTTCATAAACAAGACGCAGATACCTTTGTTTTTAAGCGTTGTTACTGCTCTTAAGATCTCTTTTTCCGGGCTGACGGCTTCCTATTTCATCCGAAAAAGATTCCGTCTTTCCGCGCTCCCTGCGATCTTCATTGCCTGTTGTTATGCGCTTAGTGAATACAGTTTTGTTTACTGCCATAATATCATGTGGCTTGACGGCGTTGTTATGCTGCCGCTTGCCTGCCTCGGCGTGTATGAGCTGCTTTACAACAATAAAAAAGGTTTGCTTTTCTTTTCCGTATTTATGACGATCTTTTCAAACTGGTATTCAGGATACATGGTCTGCCTGATGACCGGCTTCTGTTTCCTGTTTGAACTCGCTCAAAAATATGATTTCAAAGATTTCAAAAATGTTATCAAACCGGCGGTTTCGGATACTGTCCGAGTCGTTGCGGATATGCTGCTCGGTGTGTTCGCAAGCGGCATACTGCTGGTTCCAAGCCTGCTTTCTCTGCTGGGCGGAAAAGCCGGCGGTTCAGGTATACTCTCCGCTGTTATAAATGTAAAGCCGCTTGAAAGCCTGAAAGGCTTTATGATAAACGCCCCCAGCAATGCAAAGGACGCTCCTATTATGTATTGCGGCGCAGTTATTCTTGTGCTTGCGGTCTATATGTTCCTTGATAAAAAGGCAGATATCAAAAAGAAGCTCCTGTCCCTTTTATTCTTTGCGTTCATGATATGCAGCTTTACATTTGATCAGCTCAATATTATGTGGACGGGATTTGTTAAGAGCTATTCTTATCAGTTCAGATGGGCATTCGCTTTTATTTTCCTTATGATTTACTTTGCCTGTGTCTGTGTGCGCGAGATCAAAAAGCACGGCTTTGATAAAAAGACAATGCTGAAAGCGCTTGCCGTGATTGCCGGCGTTTTCCTTGTGCTCGATCTTGCAGGCGTTTTAGAAGATACTCTGATAACATATTTCTATCTTGCTCTCATCGTCGTTTACGGCGTGGCAATAGGGCTTATCAGCGCTTTGAAGAACAAAAAGCTGCTCAGAAATGCCGTGATCTTATGCGTGTGCGTTTTAACAGCGGCGGAACTCACCTATAACGGGGCCGAAGTCTTTGAAAGAAATTATGTGGACGATACAAATGATTATATCGCCTACACCGAGGAGATGGGCGCTGTAATAGCCGGCATTCAAGCGAATGATTCTTCGTTCTACAGGCTTGAAAAAAATGTAAGCTATTTAACGGAAGTCGGCAGGGAAAATGCCAGCAGTGAAAGCCTTATGTATAACTATAACGGCATTGCGGGCTATACTTCCACTTATGATCCTAATGTGGATTTGTTCCTTGCCAGAATGGGTTATTCGGATTCAACCGGCATCACCCCGGAAAACCAGACTGTTAAGAAATTCAATGCAACGGAAACATACTGGAATTCGCCGCAGTTTGTTATGGACAGCCTTTTGGGTATCAAATACCAGATTCTGGACAGTTCTGCTCCCGGACTGGAAGAATATGATCAGAAAGCTGTTTTGGACGGCAAATATAGAGTCTATACAAATCCTTATGCGCTTCCTCTTGCTTTTAACGTTTCGGATTCACTGTATGACAGCGCTGATTATAATCAGAATCCTTTTGAAAATCAGGAAAAATTCATTTCAAATGCTCTCGGGCATGATGTATCTCTTTTCTTTGAGCCGGATTTTGAAAGCGGTAAAATGGAAGATAACAACCGGCAGGAGATCGCTGTGCAGATCAGCCGTGACGGTCCGTTATACTTTTATACCGATCCGAATGATTACCACGAAAGCTCCAACGGCAAAAAGTGTGAGCTTTACCTCAACGGTGAATTGGTGCAGCGGATATGCAGCCGTTTCTATACCAACGCGATTTACCTCGGAGATTATAAAGCGGGCGATACAGTCAGCCTGACAATAAGGAATTACGACCATTCGGGCGAAAACGATAAAACACATAAAGTTTACCTTGAACAGCTTGATATGGATGCAGCCGAAAACGCACTGCGCGAGCTTTCCTCCGGCAGTACTTCAACGCTGAATATAGACGGCAATACCGTTTCGGGAACCTATGATACCGAAACCGATTCAACGGTCATGCTGACGGTTCCGTATACGGAGGGCTGGACACTTTATGTGGACGGCGAGGAATGTGAATATAAGCAGATCGGCGATACGTTTATTGGTTTTGAACTGTCTGCTGGTTCACATCGGATCGAAATGAAATATTCCACTCTCCATAAGAATGCCGGTATCGCCTTATCCGTGATCGGATTTGCCGGATTTGCCGGCTGGTGTCTGATAGACAGGGTGAAAAGGAAGAAAAAAGCTTTATAAAATTTCTTGGGTTCATATAAACAGACATTTCGGAAAGCGTGGATCGTATGGCGGAAAAAAGTTCACTCACTAAAAAGAAAAAAACAGGATACGCGTTCGGTATTTTTACCGAATCGCTTATCTATAATATGTTCTACACATATTATTTAACCTTTCTGATTGAGATCGCAGGCATAAAGCCTGCATTCAGTTCTATCATCATATTCATTTCTATCGCGTGGGATGCCGTTACAGACCCGATGATCGGAAATTATACGGACCGCCCGGGAGTGGATAAAAGACGGGTGATGAAAATGGCACTCGTTCCGCTCGGTCTAGTGTTTATCGTTGCATGGACGAGTATAGGGGCAGGGCTGTCTTCACAGCTCGCGAAGATCCTGCTTTATACGTTCATAACGATGTGCCTCTGGGTGTTCTATACCATGTATACGATACCGTATTACGCCGTTGTTGCCGAGCTTACCGAGGATTACGACGAACGCACCGAGATCCGTTCATTGTCCTCCCTGCTCAATGCAGTTGCCGTCGGCCTCGGCAATATTCTGCCGGCTCTTGTTCCGACGGTTGCTGTTCTGCTTACGTCAAGGTTTGAAAGCAATGCCTATGCGGTTGTGGCGGCAATCATAAGCGTTATGGCAGTTATATTCGGATTTGTATGCTGCAAGTCGCTTGAGGGCGTTTACCATCCCAAAGCGGCTGTTTCCGGAGCGCCCGGCGGAACCATCAGGGATACTTTTAAATCGTTCGGCGAGATACTTCGCCTTAAGCCGGCAAAGTATTTTCTTGCTTTTGTGTTCTTCTTCCTCGCCACTTCTTCCATGATACAGTCAAACCTTACATATATGGTTATAGACTGTATCGGAATGGATTATGATACGGGTATTGTGGCAGTCATCATTTCACTTGTTGTTTCAATGGCTGTTGTTGTTCCCGTCGTCGAAAAAGTTGCCCATAAAAAAGACAGACGCTTCGCGGCAATACTGTTTCTGTCCATTGCCTGCGCCGGAGAGGTGCTGCTTAAAATAATAGGGCTTGACGCGGAGATCGGCGGTTTCAGAATTATGTGCGTCATCGCTCCTGCTGTTCTCGGAATAGGCACAGGCACATTCTGGACTCTTTTCTATTCCATGGGCTATGATCTTGTTGAATTGGATGAGTTTAAAACAGGGCAGAGAAGAGAGTCCACAATAACCGCGCTGCCGCAGCTCGTTCAGAAATTCGGCTCGGCTTTCGGTATACTTATGGCAGGTGTTTTGCTCGGTGCTTACGGGTATGACTCATCGGGCGATATTGCCGGTTCGGAATCTCTCATTCAGCAGGTAACGGATCCGAAGATTGTTAACGGAATGGAGAATATCTCAACGATCATTCCGGCAGGACTTTTGCTTATATCCATTATTTTCGCAGTCCTTTATCCTATGACAAGAGAACGCTTCAACGCGCTGATGGCTCAGCTTAAGAAGAAAAGAAACGGTGAGGAATACACGACCGAAGGTTTTGAGAAACTGCTGTAATTTGCCTAAAATAAAAACATCTTGGGCCTGATCGCTCAAGATGTTTTTTTATTTGTCAGTACCTGATATATACAGTCATTTCATTTTCGCCGCGGTTTGCCCATTTGTAATAGGGAATAAATTTCAGCCGCTGCATATGCTCACGCGGAAGTCTGTATTCGCTGTAGAGAGCGGTGCCGGCGATCTCCTCTCTAAAGCCGTTTGCTGTTATATTTTCGCCGTCAAAGCTGAATTTAGGGCTTCTCGAAAGGCGCAGAAGATGCAGATTTTTGCCGTTGTCTTTTTCTTCAAGGCAGTAAATAAAAGGTCCTCGTGATAAGGCAACTTTGCCTATGTTCGCCCGCACGGCAGGGTTGCATTTTATGATTCTGACCCGCGGGCAAAAATCCGCTTTGATTGTTTCTTCTTTTTCAATCTCAAAATAAGCGTAGCCTTTTCTGATGAAAGGATGTTCTTTGCTGAATTTGAAATGATCACACCAATCCGGGATCCTGAGAGCAATGTTTACAGCCTGCTTGGGCTTTATTTTTATGCTCACTTTGCCGCTGTTCAGATAATCGCTTTCAATCTCAATATCACAGCCCTTGCATTTTGCTTTGCAGCTTTGATACAGATTTATAAAAAGCGTATTTGCAGTTTGGGTAAAGCAGTATGCAGCATAGCCTGAAATGAGCCTTGCAATGTTGGGCGGGCAGCAGGCGCAGTCAAACCATTTCTGCCTTTGCGTTTTTATATGGCTTTTTCCGGGATCAAACTTGCAGCTTGTTGGATCTGCCTCAAGCGGATTTGTGTAAAAAAATGATTTTCCGTCAAGCGCAATGCCGGAAAGAATCCCGTTGTAAAGGCATCTTTCGGCTGTATTGAAATATTTTGAGTCAAAATCAGACTGCATCATCCGTCTTGCAAAGAACACAAGCCCTATTGACGCGCAGCTTTCGGCATATGCCGTATCATTCGGCAGATCATACGCAAATGTGAATGATTCTCCGTCCTTTGACGAGCCGATGCCGCCGGTTATATACATTTTTTTCTGAGTGATATCGTCAAAAAGATTTTTGCCGAGTTCAAGCAGCTCACTGTCTTTGTCCGCCGCTGCCAGATGAGCGATCGCCGTATAAAGATAGACCGCCCGTACAGCGTGCCCGGTCGCCTCCTTTTGTTCCCTTACGGGTAAGTGTGCCTGATTGTATAAATATTTCAGCTCGCTGTCAGGCGTGACTTCGCCGCGTTCCGAATCAAAATAATACGGTCTTGTACCGCGTCTGTTTATTAAGAGCCTTGCTGTTTCAAGATATTTCTGCTTGCCGGTTACATCATAAAGCTTAAGCAGTCCTTCTTCGGCAAGGGGGTGCCCGCCGTAACCCGGCTTTCCGTTTTTACCGAGGATTTCGCAAATCAGATCGGCAAAACGGCAGGCAGCGTTCAGCAGCTTATCCTTATGTGTTGCGGCAAAATATGCGCAAGCGGCTTGAGCAAGGTGCCCGAAGCAGTAAAGCTCGTGAGCGTCGCGCAGATTGCTGAATCTTGCCGCAGGGTCATTGATGGTATAAAGTGAATCAATATAACCGTCCTCCTGTGAGGAACGGCATATCAGGTCCACAGCCGCGTCGATCTCTTTTTCAAGCATATGATTCGGATGCTGTTCAAGAGCGTAGGCGGCAGCCTCTATCCATTTGTAAAGATCCGAATCCTGAAATACCCAGCCCAGAAAGGCATTTTTATCCGAATTTTCAGGTGTATAATGCCATTTGTCCGTGGGATAAATCGGTGTTTTTGCTCCGCTTCTTCTGGTTTCTACCGCCTTAGCAGCTTTTCTGAAATTTTCAAGGCAGTAGCTCGGTTCGGCTCCGTCAATTCCGTCCTCAAGCGCTTTGCGCTGATAGGGAAGCACTTCCTTTATAATAAGATTCTGCTTTTCTTTCCAGAAAGAATCGGTTATGATTATATTTTTGTTTTCAACGATATCGGCATATTCCATATTAAACTCCGAAAGCCGCCTGAAACGGGCGGCTTTGATTTTTATTGCTTATTCTTTTTTTCATTTTGAACCAGTTCACAGAATGCTTCAAATCCGTCCGAGGTGCGCTTGTCCGCATCCTCAAACAGATTAAGCTGCCGGGAGTCGAACACAATATGGTTTTAAGCGGCGGATTTCCGCTCAGTCTGCGTTAAAAAGCCTCGGTATACGATAGTATACCTGCGTTTTTTGCCTTGCCTGTACAAAAATCCGCTCGCTTAAAACTGCATTGCACTGAAAAGCAGGAAGCTTAAATGCAATTTTGCTTTTGAGACCGCCGATGTGCTGACGCACTTCAAGGGCGAAAAAGGGAAAATGCGTTAAGATACCGCTTTTCAGCATATCGATTTCGATTCCTGGCAGCTTAAAAGTAGCAGCTCGGCAATTCTCTTGTTCTTAAGTTTTTCTGTATGCACGGGGCGCACCCTTTATCATGGTTTGCGGGGTGCAGCGGGCATTTCAAATTGGTGCAGGTGCAGAATTTGCTTAAATTACTCATTTTTCTCCCTCGCTAAATCTCAGGCGGCAATATCAAATCCGCCGTCAAAATCAATTCCGCGCATTTCCTCAGCGCGCAGCGAAACCCTTTCCTCATGCCTTTCCTTGAGCCTTGCATTGCGAAGTTCCTTTTGCTTTTTTGCCTCTTTGCTCAGAAAAACAGCGCTGTATATTATAGCGCAGAGCGCGCATTCCGCGGCGAGCAGGAGCCGCATTTGCGTTTGCGTAAGCTCTTCAAAAAGCCTGAACGGAATCGACATCGCCAGAAAACCGACTGCTGTTGTAAGTACAAACATAACGGATGCTTTTATTGCTTTTTTCATATTGCATATCTCCTTTTCAAACGAATGTTTTTTACAATTCCCATTGTACTCGATATAGAAGCAAATGCAATATGCTGTTGCACAAGAGTCCTTAAAAACGGACCTTCAGAACAAAAGTTTTATTGTTCTATTGACTTTTTGATCGCTTTTGCCGCGTCCTCAAGCTTTTCCTGCGGTATTCCGCCGGGGCTGAGTACAAGCGTTATGTATCCGTTTTCGTATTTTTCAACAAACAGTTTGATACCGTTTTTCCCGAACACGGATGTATCACCGTGAAAAGGCACGGTCATGATGACCTGAAGCAGGTTTTCACTCGTTTCTATTTTAGCGCGCGGAAACTCTTTTTTCAATATGCTTTTAAATAATTTCGTCTTTGCGGTGTAAAAGCGTCTGGTCTTTCTTATCTGTGCCATCAGTCTGCCGTCTCTTATAAAGCTGCACAGCGCGATCTGTTCCGTCTTTCCTGCCGTTTGGCTGAATTTGTATTCATATTGTTTATATCTGCCGGCAAGCTCTTCGGTAAGCACCATAAAGCTGATTCTGATAGACGGAAGCAGCAGCCTGGAAAAAGAACCGATATAAACCACGTTGCTTCCGCCCGAAAGTGCGTAAAGAGAGGGAACAGGGCGGCTGTTGTACTGAAAATCGCTTTCGTAATCGTCTTCTATAACAAGGCTGTTCCTTGCCGCGGAGTACTTTATCAGTTCAATCCTGCGTTTGTTGGGCATAACATCGCCCCAGCGTGTCATATGCGAAGGGGATACATATATGATATCGGCGTCTTTGTATCTGTATTTCACGTCAAAGCCGTAATCCTCAAACAAGCCTGCGCCCTGAACAAAGCTTGTGTCGGGGAAGGACACGGTTTGATTTTTGTCTATAAGCGAACACAGGATGTGCAGCAGACTTTGAACACCCGCGCCGATCACGATTCTGTCTGCCGAAGCGGCAACATTCCTTTTTTCAAGAATATATTCAGAGATTGCCCGGCGCAGTTCCGGTTCACCCTGTGTCTCGCTGTACGATAATAGCCGTTCGTCTTGCCGAAGCGCCGCTTTCATATGCCGTCTCCATATATCGAAGTCAAAACTCTCTCGGTCCGCCTGTGTTCCGCTGAAATTGTAAAGTATTTTCGGTGCGCTGCTGCTCTTTCTCTTTGAACGCGCACTCTTGCCGCTTTTATAAGAAACATAATATCCGCTTTGGGGTTCGCTTATTATATAGCCGTCTGCGGCAAGGGCAAAGTATGCGTTCTGCACCGTTGTGCGGCTCACTGAAAAAAGTTCGCTTGCTTTGCGTACCGATGGCAGCTTTCCTCCGTAGCAAACCTGATCCGTTATGATTTCGTTTTTTATGTAATCGTAGATCTCAGTATATTTGCTCATAACTGTACCTTAAAAAAATAACAAAATTGCGTATATAAATAATATACAACATATTATATAATAGTCTCAAACAAAAATCAACAGCGTAAAAACGGATGTGATCGGCTATGAAAAAATGCGTGCTTGTGAATGATCTGTCCGGGTTCGGAAAATGCTCCCTTGCGGTTCAGCTTCCTGTGATCTGCGCACAGGGTATTGAGGCGCATCCCGTTCCCACTGCATTTCTTTCCAATCAGACCTCTTACGGCAGTTACTACTGCGCGGATATGACGCAGCATCTGAGGGCATATCTCGATCAGTGGGATGCACTTAAGGTGGATTTTGACGGGATCCTTACGGGATATTTTTCTTCCGCTGAGGCAGTCGGAATCGTTCGCGCGTATCTGAAAAACAGGCAGACTTTGATTGTTGTTGACCCCGTGATGGGAGATAACGGCAGACTTTACAGCGGCTTTGACGATGAACTTTGCAGTGAGATCGGCAAGCTTGCTTCGGTTGCTGACGTCATTACACCGAACCTGACAGAGCTTTATTATCTTACAGGTGAGCGTAATGCGCAAAAGGCGGCGGAAATCATGCTGTCGCGCGGAGTCAGATATGTTGTGGTCACTGGAGTGGAAGAACAGGGAAAAATAGGATGCCGTGTTTTTTCGGAAAACGAAAGCAGGATCTTCCTTTCGGAAAAAACAGGCGGATACTTTTCAGGCACGGGCGATATCTTTTCCGCGGTCCTGACAGGAAAAGTGCTTAAAGGAAATTCCGTGTTTGATTCGGCGCGGTTTGCGGCTGAATTTCTTTCAAAAGTCATAAAAAACACATCTGCCTCAAATGCCGAAGACGGTGTTGATTTTGAAAACTATATGGAGGAATTGATATGAAGAAAACAACGAAAAATATTTGCTTTTCGGCCATGTTTGCCGCAATGGTGTTCGCCCTTACAATGCTGCATGTTCCCATCGGAGCAGGCGGATACATACATGTCGGAGATGCCGTGATATATGTTGTGGCGCTTCTTATGGGAGGACCTTGGGCTTTCCTTTCCGCTGCGATAGGAGCGGCGGTAGCCGATCTCGTTTCCGGCGTAGCCGTATATGCAATACCTTCTATGATCATAAAAGTACTGATAGCCGTTCCGTTTGTTATGATATCTAAAAAGAGCGAAAAGCTTTTGAATGTAAAGTCCGCTCTGTTCACCGTTTTAAGCGGTGCGATCACGATATTGGGATATTTTGTTACCGATCTGATCGTTTACAGGGAGGGCGCGGTTGCGGATCTGCCGGCTAATGTGATTCAGGCAGTCGGAAGCGCAGTCGTATTTTTAATCCTTGCGTTTGCGCTTGACCGCGCGGATATAAAAACACGTTTCAAAAAGGAGATCGAAAAATAATGGCTGATATTATTTATTCCTGGTATGGGAACACATATTTTAATCTTACAAATAAATGCCCCTGCAACTGTGCTTTCTGCATACGTAAAAAAACAGATGCTGTGGGTGATGCAAAACGTCTCTGGCACGATACCGAGCCTGCATTCGAAGATATAAAAAAAGCAATAGACTCTTATGATTTCAGCGGCGTTAAGGAAGCTGTGTTCTGCGGTTACGGCGAGCCTACCAATGCATATGATAATCTTATCAGAACAGCTCAGTATATGAAAAAAAAGTATCCCGATATAAAGCTGCGCATCAATACGAACGGGCTTTCGGATCTGATAAACGAAAAACCGACTGCGGCTGAGATCTGCTCGGTAATCGATATTATTTCCGTTTCCCTTAACGACCCGACTTCCGAGAAATATGACAAGATCACAAAGAACATTTATCCCGGCAGGGCGTTCGACGCTATGCTTCAATTCACAAAAGACTGCGTTGCCTGCGGTGCTGAGGTGTGGATGACGGTTGTGGATGTTATTCCGCCGGAGGATATAGAAAAATCGCGCAAGATATGTGAGGCGTGCGGCGCTAAGTTTCGCCTGCGTTCCTTTGACCGCGGAAGATGATTTTGTATTGTAAGAATTTGACGCTTTGCCGTTACTTGCGGCAAAGCGTTTTTTGCTGCAAGCTGCGGCAACATATAATACCGATGACATATGCTGCTGTTTGTAAAAAAATATTCCTCACGGATTCGGCGATCGTAATAATTTAACAAATAGCGAGTCAAAATATGTTGTAAATTTGACAAAAACCTTTATAATAGAATAGGAGGTGTATTGCTTTGATTCGCTTTTTTCAGATAACCGATCTGCACTATTATCCGGCAAGAGTGCTTGAGGCGGCAGGCAAAGAGTGGGAAAAACGTGCGCTTTACGATCAGCGGTGTGTTGCCGAAAGTGAGGCAATTGTGGACGCCGCACTTGAATACATTGCCCGCAGGAATGAGATACAAACCGTTCTGATAACCGGCGATGTCGTTTGCGACGGAGAGCTGGCGGGTCATATATCGCTTGCCGCAAAGCTGAAAAAGCTTAAGGATGCAGGCAAAAGGGTATTCCTTATAACCGCTTCTCATGATATACGCCCCGACCCTAAGGGATACAGCGAGGAAAAGGGTGAATATGTTGTTGAAAGCGCAACAAAAGAACAACTCTTTGATATTTATTATGATTTCGGATTGCGTGATGCACTTAGTATACATAAGCCGACAAATTCCTATTGCGTGCAGCTTGAACAAGGATACCGCCTGTTAATGCTCAATGATGACCGTGACGGCTGGGGGGCGGACAGCTACGGCTTTTCGCAGGAACAGCTTGTATGGGCAAAAGAGCAGATGGACGCCGCGCACAAAGCCGGGGATGAGATGCTTGCCGTATGCCATCATCCGCTTCTTTCCCCTGTGAAGTTTTACCGTTTATTCAGTCCGCATGAAATGATAGACGACTGCGATAAGGTTGCGGCATTCCTCGCCGATAACGGTGTGCGCCTGCTGTTTACAGGTCATACCCATATGCAGAATATAAATTACTTCGACAGTCCGAGCGGAAACAGATTGTATGAGATAAATACGGGCTGCCTGACTGCTTATCCCAGTCCGATACGTGAAATTACGCTGGATGGGAACACGCTCAGCGTGGAGACGCATCACCCCGACCATATAGATTACGATCTGCAGTGCAAGCCGTATATGGTATATCTTAAAGAGCATTTTGATTTTATGCTCAACGATATATTTTATTCTGCGGCGCATGATATTGAACGCTTCTGCGAGCTCGGTGAAAGCTTCAGCCTCAAAAAAGAACAGGCTCAGAAGCTGAAAATTCCTATCCATCTTGCGGGAAAGCTGCTGGAAAGCCTAACCTTTAAAAAAGCGGGCAAACTGCTCGGCGTGCTCCATAAGATAGCGCCCAGAATGTATGACGTGCGCCTGTGCGATTTTCTGATAACACTTGTAAATAATGTTTACGGCGGTACAAGGAATTATGCTCCCGGCAGCGCCGAATACGATTCGTTTATGGCTGTTGCGGACAGAGTTGCGAGACTTTTACCGTCCGAAAAGGCAAAAGGCAAATACGCCTGTGAGATTCGCCCTGTACTATCGGATATACTGTTTAACGCAAACGGTATAGACAGCAATAACGCAGTTATAACATTGTGAGCAGCCATGCTCACGTTATATGAATAAACACTGAGGGGGAAAATTATGAAAAATTATGTGCCCACAAAAGAGTGGATGACGTACGCGATAGGCGCGCTCGGTCAGGGAATGGTCTATGCCATAATGAGCTCTTACATATCGGATTTCTATCTGAACGTGCTTAAGCTTACACCGCTTTTTGTTCTGCTGCTTGTTTTGCTTGCGAGGATATGGGATGCCGTTATCGATCCGATTCTTGGATATTATATGGACCGTTCCAATCCAAAACACGGCAAGCTCAAAAGCTATATCATTTACACGCCGATTCCGATCGCTATCCTGACCGTTCTGCTTTTTTATTCGCCGGATCTTTCCGGCGGGGCGCTTATGGCATACGCTGTAATCACTTATCTTCTTTGGGCAACGGTCTATTCAATAAGTGATGTTCCTTTCTGGAGCCTTCCTAATCTTATGACTCCGAATCCCGACGAACGCGGCGCTATCGTGAGTAAGGCGCGCACGTCAAACGGCGTCGGCTCAGCGATACCGATGGCTTTCTTTATGCTTCTCGGTTTTATCCTGCCGGGCTTCGGGCTGAGCGGAACGCAGCTTGAGGAAACAAAATATATGACGATCACCCTGTTCTGCGCAATCGTGGGCAACATCCTGTTTGTTCCTGTTTATTTTAAGACGAAGGAACGTGTTCAGATCCCTCCGCCGCAGAAGAAAAAGAAGGGCGAAAAGGGCGTTATCAAAATCATCCTCAGCTGCAAGCCATTGATCCTGACGGCGCTTATGGGTATCCTCTCCGCAGCCCGTTATCTGTATCAGGCAGGGGCTGTCCATGTTGCGCGTTACGCCTTTTATATAGGCGAAGATCCGTCAGCTCTTACAGGCGAAGCTCGTGAAGCGGCGCTTCAGTCTAATATCAGTCTTGTATCAACCGTTTTCCAGGTCGCGGCAGCGGTCGGAATGTTTGTAACGATGTTGCTGATGCCGCTCGCTTTCAAAAAGTTTAATTACAAACAGATCATAATCAGCACTTCGGTATTGGGCTCTGTTTCAAGCTTTATCATCTATTTCCTCGGTTATGACAATTTCTGGGCATGTGTACCGTTCTTCGTTATCTCCTGTATTCCTCTCGGCGCCATCAATGTATGCGCCTTTGCCATGATAGGGGATTGCCTCGATTATATGGAATGGAAAACAGGCGTGCGCCTTGCGGGAACGGGTCAGGCAATACAAAGCTTCGTAACTTCGTTCAGCAATGCGCTTGCAACAGGCTTTATTGTTGTTATGTATATGATAGTAAATCTTGACGTTGCGTCTATAAACGCAAATGTAACAGCCAATCCCCTTGAAATGGGGCATGAAGTGCGCCAAGGTATGTTCAGCCTGATATCGATAGTCCCGGCGATAAGTTTGCTGCTGTGCACCGTGCCGATGTTCTTCTATGACCTTGTCGGTGAAAAGAAAGCTCGTATCACACGTGAGCTTGAGGAAAGAAGAAAGGAAAACGGAACACTCAGCAGTTGATCTGTATTATTGCTTCGCATAATAAAAAGAACCGTGAAGAACCGTTTGATACGATCCTTCACGGGTTTTCTTTTATTAGCCTATGTCAGCGCTCCTTCAGAGCTGTCGGACATTTCGGGCCGGATACTGCGAACACCGACACGTATGTCGCTCTCTTCATAACATCTGCTGAGCGATTGCGTGATACCGATGATGATCATTAAAAGAATGATCTGTTTCGGTGAGTTGAAAATGTAATCAGTGAGTCCGAAACCTGTAAACATAGCCAGGCTCACAAATGTGTAAAAAACAAGGTGGTACTTTACAGGACTGCCCGTCTTTACTTTAAACAGAGTTACAACGGTCATAACAAGAATCGCTGCAAGGATAACAAAACCTATAATTCCTAATTCCGCCCAGATTTCGAGCACAAAATTGTGAGCGTGCGGCTTATCAAGATCATAGTTTTCAAGCAGAAAATTCCCCGTGCTTTCACATCCGAATCCCAATCCTGCAAAAAAGACCCTTATATTATCGGTGATGTAGTCAAAAACACTTTCCCAAATAATGAAATGGTTGGAAGAGGAGCGTTTCGCGGCTTCTGCGGCGGCTGCCGCTGTTTCGTGAGGGATGCTGTCTATCGGCGGCGTCTTTATCGGAACAGAGATGATGCCGTATCTTGTGAGAAGTGAGGGAATGACCATAAGTACAGTGGGAATCAGAAGCTGAAGCATTCCGCCCCAGTGACGTTTTATAACTACGATAAACATTACGAGCCATCCTGCAAGCACGATCAGGCATGCTGCGCGGGTCATTGTGGCGCTTATTCCTGCGCTTATCAGTAAGTTTGCTATAAAATATGTAAATTTCTGTTTTTTTGTTTTTGCGTTCAGAAAAAGATAAACGGAAAAAGGAAACGCAAATAAAAGATAGCTCGCAAGCAGGTTCGGATTTGAAAAAAATCCGCTTGCCCTGTTTGAAAATGTATTTGTTTCTATCTTAAACGGAAGCCAAGTGTAAACAGCTTTGTCCAAATCACGGTAAAACGGCGTTGGCAGAACAAAGCTTTTGCCTATATATCCGGCACGGTTCAAAGCGTAGGTGCATATCTGAATTGCTCCAACGAATCCGTTTGCCGCCGCGCCGTACACTGCCGATTGAACAACGCTGTCGATTTTATCCGGGGTATCTGCGAGGTTGTATATCATAACCAGTATTAAAAATACAGCCCACCACAATCCGGCAGTACCGAGGGTGTCAAGCTTTGTGTCAGACCAAAAAACACTTAAAAGCGCAAAGCTCATAAAGGCGATGCATACTTTTCCGATAGTGCCCACTTTTGCTTTGCGACCCTCACGGGACCATTGTATCTTAAATATAATAAACGAAACAAAAAGCAAAAACGGACTCAGATATTCCGGCAAAATAGGGAAAAGGAACACCGTGGCAAGCAGCCACTGCAATGCCGGGCTGTTTTGCCGATGCTTTCTTTCTGTCATATATCGCATCATTCTCCGATGAAAAAATTACAGTGCAGTATCTGCCGCTGTGCCATGCACATAATACTACATTTTAATTATATTTTCAACAAAAATATTTTTCCGTTAAATTTATTAACATACGGTTTATTATTTAATTGTTGAAATAAATCCTATATTAGTGTATAATTAATTGTATTTCATATGAGCGGGAAAGAGACAACGGCCGTGAAACGGTTTCGTATCCGCATTCCTTGCTTTAAATAGGAGAGTTTACATGAGCAAAAAGGATTTTGATGAACTGAATCTTAATAATCAAAGCGAAGCTGATTCGGAAGGCGCAGATAAAAAGACTCAGGCGGCAGATACCGATGCGCAGATATCTGAAAAAGCAAACAGTGAAGCGGATGCGCTTAATGCTGCGGATGAAGAAACAGTTAGGCTTGAAGATAATGACAACTGGCAGTTTGAGGCAAGCGCGCCTGCCGCGGAAAATGATGTGTTTTCGGGTGTGGGCGGCGTAGAGTTTGAATTGCCCAAAGAGCAGCGCGCAGCCGAGAATCAGGACGTCATGACGCAGGTGAAATCACAGGACATCGTTATAAAAAAAGGGAGAATCAGCATTGTTCTCTCCTCGCTTATAGCCGTTGTAATCGTTGCGGCGCTCGTTGTGCTCGGCATCAGATATTATACGCAGCCGAACAGCAATGAAAAGATGAATCCCGGCAATATAGCTCTTACCGTCGGTGACACCGACGTTTCCGTAGGTATGTATAACTATTATTATGAAAGCATCGTGTATGAATATACTTACTATGCTAATTACGGGTATTATGATCTTGACACCTCGGCTGATTTTTCTACTCAGTACACTACTGATTCAGACGGCAATGAGATATCCTGGCTGGATTTGTTCAAGAAAATAACGGTTGAGAGGATCAAAACCAATGTTGTGTATTATGAAAAAGGGCTTGAGGCAGGCATAACGCTTACTGACGAACAGAAAGAAGAGATTGAATCTCAGCTCGATTCGGTCAGAGAAAACGCATCTGCTTCAGACCAGAGTGTAAATGAATATATAGAGGATACTTTCGGCGCTCATTGCGGCATAGAAACTCTAAGAAAGTATATGGAGCAGTATTATATAGCCGGAACATATTATAATCAGTACCATATAACCGGCAGACCGGATGAGGAGGAGACGCAGACTTATTTTGACGAGCATCAAGATGAATATAAATCCTGTTCATATGCTCTCCTTGAAATGGCTTATGATACCACCGATGATTCCACACGTCAAGACAGTATTGAAAAAGCACAGTCCTATATGGCGCGGATAACAGATGTGGATTCTATGCGTGCTCTTGTTCCCGAAGCCTGTGCCGACCTTATAGACCAGTTTATTTCCGCCGGTTATTTTGAGACCGAGGATGAAGCCGTGACCGCGCTGAGTGAATCTATCGAGGCAACGCAGACCAGAACCGATATTGAAAGTTCTTTCGGTGAAGAAATCGCAAACTGGATGTTTGATGAAAGCAATGAGACGGGCAGCACGAATTATTATGCCAATGAAGATGTGGGAATCGTTTATGTGCTCTTGAAGACTTCTCAGCCTTTCCTTGAAGACACGCAGGTCTATTCCGTGCGCCACATTCTTGTTATTCCCGGATCGGACGATGAAGAATCAGCCGACAATGCTTCATCGGAAAGTCAGGAGTATACCGAGGAACAGTGGAATGCCGCTCTTGAAAAAGCGGAATCCATAGTGGACGAATATAACGCCACGGATAAATCAGAGCTTTCTTTCGCAAAGCTTGCAGAGAAATACAGTGATGATACAGAATCAACGGCTTCAGGCACAAGCGGCCTTTACGGCGGCGGATATGAAGGGGTCGCACTCGGTCAGATGGTCTCTGAATTTGAAAACTGGGCTATGGATGATTCACGCAAGTACGGCGATGTAGAGATCGTTAAGACTATACACGGCTATCATATTATGTATTTTATATTCAGAGGTCCTGAATATATGTATGATTCACAGGTTGCCTGCTTCAATGCCGCAGCTCTTGCAGAGATAGAAAACACGCAGTCTGAGAACGGGCTTGGAATGAGAAACGCGGACAGCGCAACACCGTCCAGCAGCTATATAGCGCCGGCAAACACCCAGTACTAAAATTTTTCTTGTAATATTAAGTAAATTAGTGTAAAATGATATACAAATAAATTCTTTTTAGGTTAGGATGAAACAAATGGCTAAAAAAGATCTGAATGATGATATTTTAAGCGGAGGCTCCATATCCGGTTCTGGAAAATCGGATAAGAGCGCAAAAAAAGCGGAAAGGCTTGAAAAAAAGGCGAAAAAGACCGCGCAGAAAAAAGCTGAACTCGATAAGAAGATAAAAGAACTTCGCGAAGAGAGAGATGCCGCAACAGATGAAAAGGCAAAAGCGGCTCTGGATAAAAAGATTGAAAAGGCAAAAAGCGCGCTTGATACGCTCTCGGGAAAGAGAAGCGGTATCGCTTCAAATCAGAAGAGAGTTATCCAAAGCGTTGTAGCGGTCGTAATCGTGATCGCTCTGCTGGTTGCATATGTGGCAACCGGCACTGTGCGCAAAGGTTTTATCCATTCAACACTTCAGTGGACAACGGGTCTGACAGCCGTAACGATTGAAGACGCAGACGGTGAAAAAATCAAAATCCCGGTATCGACCTACAATTATTATTTTGCGAATACATATAATAACATGATGTCAACGCAGCAGACCTATGAGCAGTACGGTCTCAATACCGGCGATTATAATTTGGACGTTGATTTTGATATTCCGCTTTCAGACCAGACCACCACAAATGATGACGGCGAAGTTGTTACCTGGCTTGAATATATAAATGAACAGGTTATAGACGGAATTAAGACCACCTATATGTATTATAACGAGGCTGTTAAGGCAAACGGCGGCGAGGAGCCTGAAATAACCGAGGAACAGCAGAATGAGCTTGATGAAACACTGGATAATTACAAGACAACTGCTGAAGGCTATGGATATACGCTTTCCGCATATCTCGTTCAGGCAATGGGCAAGGGTGTAACGGAGTCTGTATTCCGCCGCGAGTCAACGGTTTCCTATATAGCTCAGAATTATCAGTCTGAATTTAATTCAGGTATTACCGAAAAAGAGTATACCGATGAGGATCTTCAGGCTTACCGTGATTCTCATAAAGAGGATCTTGAGGCTGTTAGCGTCAGGATTTTTGAAGCCTCAACAGAGGATGACGCTATCGCTTTTAAAAACGCACTCAACAGCAACGGTTCCAACTTTACCGAGTTGTGCGGGGAGTACAGCGAGGACAGTGTTTACGATCATTCCTATTACGCACAGGACGAAGCTTCCACAAAGCTCTATGCCACAAGATCCGTGCTTCAGAACGGCGGTTATGCAATAGCCACTGCTGAGGAACATACCCATGAAGAGGGCGAGGAGCACAGTGCGGACGAAGAACTCAGCTATCCCGGTCTCGACTGGCTCTTCAGCACAGATCGCCGCGCAGGAGATATCTACCAGTATTCGACCACTGTTGTTTATGTTCTTGAACCTGTTCAGATACCCGAAGCTTCCAGTGTCAATGTACGTCATATCCTCATAGCGCCGGAAACAGATGACTCCGCAAGTGTTACGGACGCAACACAGGAGCAGTGGGACGCGGCATATGAGAAAGCGCAGAATATCGTTGATGAATATAACTCCGGCGCCAGAACGGAAGACAGCTTTGCAGCTCTCGTAAGTGAAAACTCATCAGACACAGGCTCTTCCTCAAACGGCGGTCTTTATGAGAATATTGTACCGGGTCAGATGGTTGATTCCTTTGAATCCTGGGTTCTTGATCCTGACAGAAACGTAGGCGATGTGGATATCGTTCAGACCCAGCATGGCTATCATATTATGTATTTTGTAGGCGATACAGGTACTCCTATCTGGAAAGTGAACGCGCAGTCCGGGCTTTCCTCTGAGGATACAACGACCGCCACCGAAGAACTTGAAAATTCGTACACAGCAACGCTTAACTGGTTCGGCAGATTCTATATTGAAAAAGATACGGATATCGATATGTAATTTTATACGGGGGACTGCTTACGGCGGTCCCTTTTCCGTCCTAATATAGATTTAAAACAATAAAGAAAGGAGAGCAGTTTATGGGTGAAAATGATATCGAAGTGTTGAAAGAGCAGATCTCGCGCCTTATGGCTGCTCTGGAAGATGTCAATTTTGAGTGTCAGCGGCTCGAGATCATCAATTCAAATCTTGATTTTCAGCTTAAAGAGGCAAACCGTGAGCTGAATCAGAATATAGCCGTGCTTCAGGCTCTTGAAGAAGAAAATGAAAGGCTGAAGAAAGAACGGAAAGGTGGCAAGGGTTGACATGGAGTATGTAATAGATTCGGCGCAGCTTCGTGAATACGCGCCTGTATTAAGAGCGGGCGACAGAGTTGTGCTTTCCGGCAGAGTCTATACTGCCCGCGATGCCGCTCATAAGCGTATCGTTCAGGCTCTTGAAAACGGAGAGCCTCTTCCTTTTGATCTCAATAACGCCGCGATATATTATGCCGGTCCGACTCCTGCTCCCCAAGGACTTGCCGTGGGAGCCTGCGGACCGACAACTTCGGGCAGAATGGATGTTTTTGCCCCTTTGCTGTTGGATAACGGTTTGGCGGCAATGATAGGGAAGGGCGAAAGAAACAAAGCGGTCTGCGATTCGATTATTAAGAATAAAGCCGTATATCTCTGTGCCATCGGCGGCGCGGGCGCTCTTGCTTCGAAATGTATAAAAAGCTGCCGAGTGATCGCGTATGATGATCTTGGCTGTGAATCGGTAAAAGAACTTGAATTTGACAGTTTTCCGCTTACAGTTGCAACAGATTGTACGGGGGGGAATATATTTTTACGTTGATCTGTGCGATGCCTGATGCCTATTGTTAAAAAATATGCAAAGTTAATAAAAAGCAGTGTGAATTTATTGTAATGTTATAGAATATTACTATTGCTTTTTTTATAAAAAAATGATAATATAATTATCCAAGTTAGCAATTGCTAACCATATATTGTTAAGCTTAGCTGCGCCAAACACAAAATGTTTGGCTTCAGCTGAATTGTATAAAATAATTGAGGAGGATTTTTATGACTGATTTTAAGCAGTGGAACGGCTTTGAAGGTCGTATCTGGAAAGAAGAAGTCAATGTGCGCGACTTCATTCAGAAAAACTATGAGCCTTATGACGGCGATGATTCGTTTTTAGCCCCGCCGACAGAGGCAACAGATAAACTGTGGGGGATACTTCAGAAGCTTCAAAAAGAGGAGCGTGCTAAAAACGGTGTTCTTGATATGGAGACGGAAGTGGTATCCACTCTCACCTCCTACGGACCCGGCTATATCAGCGAGGAAACAAAAGACCTTGAGCAGATCGTGGGCTTGCAGACGGATAAACCCCTTAAAAGAGCGTTTATGCCTTTCGGCGGAATTAAAATGGCAGAGCAGGCTTGCGAGACCTATGGCTATAAGCCCGATCCACAGCTTCACAAGATCTTTACAGAGTATAGCAGAACACACAATCAGGCTGTTTTCGATGCTTACACTCCGGAGATGAAGAAGGCACGCCACAATAAGATCATTACAGGTCTGCCGGATACATACGGACGCGGCAGAATTGTCGGCGATTACCGCAGAGTAGCGCTTTACGGCATAGATTTCCTTATTGAGGAAAAGAAAAAGGATTTTGATAACTGCGGCGACGGCACGATGACCGATGATGTGATCCGTCTTCGTGAAGAGATCAAAATGCAGATAGATGCCCTTAACGGCATGAAAGAAATGGCAAAGATCTACGGTTATGATATTTCACAGCCGGCAGCCAATGCCAAGGAAGCCGCTCAGTGGCTCTATTTCGGCTATCTTGCTGCAATCAAAACACAGAACGGCGCGGCAATGAGCGTAGGCAGGATCTCCACTTTCCTGGATATTTATTTCCAGCGTGATCTTAAAAACGGCGTGCTTACCGAGAGCGAGGCGCAGGAGATCATAGACCATATGACGATGAAATTCCGTATGGTCAAATTCGCGAGAATCCCTTCTTATAATCAGCTCTTCAGCGGTGACCCGGTCTGGGCAACACTTGAAGTGGGCGGTATCGGCGTAGACGGACGCTCTATGGTAACCAAAACGGACTTCCGTTTCCTGCATACGCTTGAGAATATGGGACCGTCTCCCGAACCCAACCTCACGGTTCTCTATTCCAGCGCGCTTCCCGAAACGTTCAAAAAGTACGCTGCGGAAATCTCTATCAGAACAAGCTCCATTCAGTATGAAAACGATGATGTTATGAAGCCCGTATGGGGCGATGACTATTCCATCTGCTGCTGCGTTTCCGCAACGCAGACGGGTAAGGAGATGCAGTTCTTCGGTGCACGTGCAAACCTTGCTAAATGCTTGCTTTATGCAATAAACGGCGGTGTGGATACAAAGTCACACGATCAGGTTGCGCCTCCTTACGCGCCTATAACAAGCGAATATCTTGATTACGATGAGGTCATGAAGAAATATCTTGTGATGATGGACTGGCTTGCGGGTCTTTATGTCAACACGCTCAACCTCATTCAGTATATGCACGATAAGTATTACTACGAGGCTGCCGAGATGGCGCTTATAGATACCGATGTCCGCCGCACTTTTGCAACAGGCATAGCCGGTTTCTCACATGTTGTGGATTCACTCAGCGCGATCAAGTATGCAAAGGTAAAAACCATCAGAGACGAAAACGGTCTTGTTGTGGATTATGAGACTGAGGGCGATTTCCCGAAATACGGCAATGATGATGACAGAGCGGACGATATTGCCGTTTGGCTCCTCAAGACATTCCTTGAGATGATCAAGCGCCATCACACATACCGCGATTCAGAGCCGACAACCTCTATCCTTACAATCACTTCAAACGTTGTTTACGGCAAGGCGACAGGCAATATGCCGGACGGCAGACGCGCAGGCGCGCCGCTTTCTCCCGGTGCAAACCCAAGCTACGGCGCAGAGCAGAACGGTCTTCTTGCTTCTCTCAACTCTGTTGCAAAGCTGCCGTATCACTGGGCACTTGACGGAATTTCAAATACCCAGACGATCAACCCCGATGCGCTCGGTCATAATGAGAACGAGCAGTCAGATAATCTTGTTCAGGTTATGGACGGATATTTTGATCAGGGCGCTCACCACCTTAACGTAAATGTGTTCGGCAAGGAAAAGCTTCTTGATGCTATGGAGCACCCGGAAAAAGAGGAGTACGCAAACTTTACGATCCGCGTTTCGGGTTATGCCGTTAAGTTTATCGATCTTACCCGTGAGCAGCAGCTTGACGTGATTTCACGTACCTGCCATGAAAGAATGTAAGAAAGACATGATCGGTCGCGTCCATTCGCTTGAGACTTTCGGCTCAGTGGATGGACCGGGCGTGCGCTTTGTTGTGTTTTTGCAGGGCTGCGCCATGCGATGCCGCTATTGCCACAATCCGGAAACTTGGGCGTTCGGCGGTGAAGAATGGACTGCTCAGGAGCTGTTTGGCAGAGCCTGGAAGTATCATAATTACTGGGGAAAACAGCTGAAGTCAGGCGGAATCACCGTCAGCGGCGGAGAGCCTCTGCTTCAGATCGACTTTGTAACGGAATTCTTCAGACTTGCAAAAGAGCACGGCGTTCACACTGCGCTTGATACTGCGGGTCAGCCGTTTTCTTCAGGCGAGCCGTTTCTGTCAAAGTTTGAAGAGCTGCTCAAATACACGGATCTGTTTCTGCTGGATCTCAAAGAAATAGACGAACAAAAGCATATTGCGCTTACGGGGCACACAAATGCCAATACACTTGAAATGGCACGCTGTCTTTCTGATAAAGGTAAAGATATGTGGATACGTCATGTTCTTGTTCCCGGGCTGACCGATGATGAAGAAGGACTCAGAAAAACTTCTGATTTCATAAAATCTCTGGGAACCGTTAAAAGGGTGGAAGTGCTGCCGTATCATACGCTCGGTCTGTTTAAATGGGAAAAGCTCGGCATAGATTATTCTTTAAAAGAGGTTCGTGTTCCAACAGACGAAGAGATCAAAAAAGCCGAAGAACTTCTTTGTGTTTCGGATTATAAAGGCTGATGATTTTCGGTTGACATATGCGGTTTTCTGTGGTACTATAATTTTAGTTAGCTTATTCTAACTGCAACGCGCATTTGTCTTATTCCTGTTATTAGAAATAAAAGGCTCGGTTTATCGGGCCTTTTTTAATAAATTTTATTTGGTGATGAAAATGAATCTGCACGCTTCAGGCGAGGATTACCTTGAGGCGATCCTTATTATCAAAAACAGAAAAGGTTATGTCCGCTCCATCGATGTTGCAGGCTTTATGAACTATTCAAAGCCCAGCGTGAGCCATGCTGTTTCTTTGCTCAGGGACGGCGGCTTTATCAGCGTTGATGAAAACGGTTATCTCAATCTGACTGATGCGGGCAGGGAGATCGCTGAAAAGATCTATGAGCGCCATTTGTTTTTTAAGCAGAAGCTTATGAAAGCCGGGGTAGATGAAAAAACAGCCGAGGAAGAGGCTTGCCGTATAGAGCACGATATAAGCGACGACACGTTTAATAAAATAAAGCTAATGTTTGATGAAACCTAAATCGTATTTGTTTGACAGCGCCGTCATTTATGCACGGCGTTTCTTTACATATTAGGCATTATCTTGTATCATTGTGATCGGAAGTGATGTAAATGAAGATAAGAAGAGCGAATGTTGAAGATATCAGCCAAATAGACAGGCTGCTTTATCAGGTGAATAAAGTCCATTCTGATGCTCGTCCCGATCTTTTTAAAGCAGGCGCAAAAAAGTACAGCGATGAGGAATTGCGTAGTATTCTTACCGAGGATAACACCCCTGTTTTTGCTGCTGTTGATGATAACGGCGGGTTGCTCGGTTATGCGTTCTGTATTTTTGAATCTCCGCACTCAGGCGCTATGTGTAATGTTAAGACCCTTTACATAGATGATCTGTGTGTCGATGAAACATGCAGAGGGCAGCATGTCGGGTCAAAGCTGTACGAATACGTGCTTGATTTTGCAAAAAGATCCGGCTGTTATAATGTAACGCTGAATGTCTGGTCACTCAATGAAAGCGCAAGAAAGTTTTATGAAAAATGCGGCCTCTCCGTTCAGAAGATCGGAATGGAAAAAATACTTTAAACAGTGTTTAAATATAAAGGCGCTATGTAAAGTAATCTTACTTTACATAGCGCCTTTCGTATTGAATTCAATTTCCAATTTGATATGTTGTTTTCTCTGCATATGAATGGTTAAAAGGTATACCTTTAATAATAGCGTTTGCTTCAGCGGATATTGAAATGTTTGTAGTTTCTTCATCATCAAATACCCCACTTAAACCAAGGATAAGCATTACGGCGTAAAATATTACATAGATTATTACAATTGTTAAAATTATTATTTTAACTTTCTTAATGATTTTTTTGATTTTTTCCTTTTTTATATTTTTCTTTTCCTCTTGTAATTTTTTTCTTTCTTCTTCTGACTGTAAAGTAATATAATCAAATTCATTAAATCCGCAGTTGTGGCAAAATATCTCATTCTCGTTTACTACTTGATGGCAATTTTTACACATTTTCATCATTTTAACCTCTAAGTTTATTTTTTATATGTAGTGTGTTTATTTCTTGATGTCATATAGCCGCAATGTTCACATTGCAAAGATACTGTATAATGTACTGTTTCTGCCGGAACATCAACATAATAGTCAGTTTCTTGGTAACGATCCATATTTCTGGAGTACGCACTTTTTCTGTTGACATTATATGTTCTGGCAGTTCTTTTTTCTTGAATTGTAGTGCTTTCCTTTGCGGTTATTTTCCGATCAACTTCTTTTAATCCGTTCCAAGTTTGGCATTCAGGGCATGTGTTTTTTGAATAATTAAGATTAACAAGCGAGTAAATTATAAGAGGAATACAAATAATCCAAAGCCAAAATTGAATTGTGAAAAGACTTATAATAAACAATATTGTCGCAGCTATAATAGGTACTATTATTTTTCTGATTTTTTTATGATCGTTTTCTTCTTTTCGTTCCTGAATTAAAATTTTGCTATCTTTAATATAATTGTTTTGTTCATTATCATCTGTTGTTTCATTTTTCTGCTCAATCTCGTTTCCGTTTTTAAAACTTTGCTGGTGTCTGGTATTTTGTTTTTTGTTTTCATTTTCTTTGATGAAAAAACTGCTCGAACCACATTGAGTACAGAATTTATATTCATCTTTTACTAAATTAAGGCAATTTTTACATACTTTCATAATATTGACCCTCTTCAAATTTATTGTAATTTAATTATACACACATTTTATAAAATAGTCAACCTAATGGTACACTACCTATTGACTAATTATATTTATGGTGCATTAATGTTACTATTTGATTGGTGATGTTATGTTAAAAATGAATGTGCAGAATCTACTGAATGAACGAGGTAAAACAAGGTATTGGTTGGTTAAGGAAATGCAAACAACGTATAAGACTGTAAACAAGATCTGTGATAATACATTGACAGGTCTGCAACTGGAAACCATTGAAAAACTTTGTGATATTTTAGAATGTTCGCCAAACGATTTGTTTTTATTTGAAGAATAAAAAAAGCCGTTGAAAGCAGTGCGCTGATATGAATCAGTAGCATACTGTTTTCAATGGCTTTTGATTTTAACCGAATATGAAATTGTGTAAGTGTTGCTTATTCAATATGCTTTTTTATGTCATTTAACACCTTTTTTTCGATCCTTGAAACATAGCTGCGGCTGATGTTCAGCCGCGCGGCAACCTCACGCTGCGTCAGCGGCTTGGTGTTGTCAAGCCCGTATCGCAAAATGATGATTTCACGCTCGCGCTCATCGTCAAGGTTTTCAATGTATTTGGCAACCTTCTCCCAGCGGATCTTCTTTTCAAGATCCTCCGCCATATCACGGCGGTCGCTTATCGTGTCCTGTAAGGTCAGCGGGTTTCCGTCACGGTCGCTTTCCAGCGAATCACTCAGGTGCACATCTCCCGCCGATTTTTTCAGATTCCTGAAATGCATCAGTATCTCATTTTCAATGCAGCGGCTGGCATATGTGGCAAGATGGATGCATTTATCGGGGTTAAAGCTATCGATGGCTTTGATCAGTCCAATTGTGCCTATTGAAATGAGGTCATCTGTGTCATTCGTTTTAGAGTAGTATTTTTTTACAATGTGGCTCACAAGGCGCAGATTACGCTCTATCAGCAGTGCGCGTGCGTCCTTATCTCCGTTTTTAAGGCGCTCAATAGCTTCTTTTTCCTCTTTACGGTTCAGCGGTTTGGGAAAGCTTGAAGTGTTGTTGATGTGCAGAATAAAGTACAGAAAATTTGCACTCAGAAAAGAAAGAATCGCAGAAAGCATTTTCATCACCGCTTAATTTATATGATGTGCAGCCTGTCAAAATTCTTTTGAAAATATGAAAACAGTTCTGTAAAGCTTTATTGCTTTACAGAACTGTTTTGCGTAAATGCATACACTTTTACACAAAGCTGTGCTCAACCGTTATGACGAGAAAGATGTTTTTGTCCTTTTCGCTCACTGCCTTTTGCAGTCCGCTGATGATTTCGCGTTTGCTCTGCGGATATTGATGCGGTATGACAAGATCAAAAATGAAATTGGTCTTTATTCTTCCGTCCACAACTCTGAAATCGTGAAACGTAAATTTTTCATCGTATTCCTTTATGATCTCAGCCATAAATTCTTTGTAACGGTTGATTTTTTCATCGTTTACAGCAACGGGATCCATATGTATGCACATCATGATATTCAATTCTTTGCTTATTAGTTTTTCGGTAATATCTATGATATCGTGCACTTCAAGGATATCAGCGTCACACGGGACTTCGGCGTGTGCCGAAGCGATTATTCTGCCCGGACCGTAATCATGTACGATCAGATCATGCACACCGTAAATACAGCTTTGGCTGAGCATAATATCCTCTATTCTCTTAACGAGTTGGGGTGACGGAGCTCTTCCGAGCAGCCGGCTTGAAATGTCCTTGACGATCTCTACACCCGATATAAAAATCAATACCGCGACGATAATACCCATAATACCGTCTGCGTAAACAAAATCGGTAAAGCGGGAGATCAAAAGTGCCGCGATCGTGGCGGCGGTCGCAATGCAGTCGTTAAGACAGTCCTGTTTAACGGCCTTTGCGTTCACATTTTCCGTTTCTTTATAAATTATATTGTTGAAAAAGGCCATCCAGAGCTTTACAAGTATAGCCACTATCAGAATTATGACAGATGCGGCGCTGAAGTTTACCGCTTCGGGGTGTATAAGCTTTTCAACGCTGCTCTTTAATAATTCAAAGCTCATTAAAAATATCAGGAATGATATAATAAGTCCACAGATATATTCAATCCTTCCGTGACCGAAGGGATGTTCGTCATCTACCGGCTTGCCTGAGAGCTTAGCGCCGGCAATCGTAACTATGTTGGAGCTTGCGTCTGAAAGGTTGTTTACGGCGTCGGCAGTTATGGATACGGAATTTGTGAACGAACCTACGGCGAATTTAAAAATGCACAGCAGAAGATTGCATACGATACCCACTGCGCCTGACAGCACTCCGTATCTTTCTCTTTCCTGCGCTGAGGAAAGCTTTTTGTTTTTTATAAATATCCTTATAAGCAGCTTACTCATACTTTTCACCCGGAATCTATTATATTATTTAATTTATACCACAATTAACTGTTTAACTCAATAGTAAAAAGTGCTATAATATAGGCGGTGATGAAATGAAAACTTTTATGATCATAAACGGATCTCCGCGAAAAGACGGAGTGTCCTCAGAACTGGCAAAACAGGTCAAGCCGTATTTTCTTGACTGTGAGATAAAGGAGTATAATGTTTATGACCTTGCCCCGTCTCCGTGTACGGACTGCAAATACTGCGAGTACCATGACGGGTGTTCAAATAAAGACCTTGATATTTTTTTTGAGGATTTTGAGGAGGCGGATTACATCGCCTTTTTCACTCCCGTATATAATAATTTTTTTCCTGCTCCGCTGAAGGCGGTGATAGATAGGTTCCAGCGCTATTACAGCGCCAGATTCAAGCGCGGCGCGAATCCTCCGATAGCCAAGCATAAAAGGGTAGGCGTTGTTATCGTTTCAGGCTCAAACGCCCGTTCCAGCGCGGATTATATGAGCAAAACTCTTAAACAGTCCTTTGCTGTCCTGAATGGCGATGTGTGCGCGAGATATTTTATTCCTAACACCGATCTGGGTATGTATACCTTTAATATTGTGGAACTTCAGAAATTTATTCATCAGCTCAAGGGGCTTTCAAAAAATCCGCTTCTGTAGCAGCTTGGGAATTAAAATAATGCGGCTGAAAATCAGCTGCATTATTTTATTTGCCCCGGTCTGTTTGCGGTGCATTTTGTTAGCCTTTATTCACTTTTTATTTATATTTAGTTTTATTTTATTTATTGATTAACAAAATGCAATATGATATAATTGGTTAAATTATTATGGAGCAGTATGTACTATGGTCATTCTCGGTATCGACCCGGGCTATGCGATAATAGGCTGGGGCGTTCTTGAATACAATGCAAACAAGTTTAAAGTGATGGATTACGGCGCCGTGACCACTAAGGCAAACACCCCTTTTCCGCTCAGGCTCGCGGATATTTATAACGGTATCAGCGAGATTATCGGAAAGTATCAGCCTGCTGTAATGAGCATGGAAAAGCTGTTTTATAACAATAACGCCAAAACCGTTATTGACGTTGCGCAGGCAAGAGGCGTCATAACTCTGGCGGCACAGCAAAACGGGGTGAAGATAGCCGAGTATACTCCGCTTCAGGTCAAGCAGTCGGTTACCGGTTACGGCAGAGCGGTAAAAAAACAGGTTCAGGAAATGACAAGGATCATTCTTAACCTTGAAAAAATTCCGAAACCTGACGATACTGCAGACGCTCTGGCTATGGCGATATGTCATGCCCATTGCAGCGGAAGCCTGCTTGGCTCTGCGGGGTTTGATTTATATCGTCGCTGAAACGGCGTGTATAATTTAGATAGGATTAAGAGGTATTTTTTATGATATACAGTCTGACAGGCGAATTGGCTTATATCGGTGATCAGTTTCTCGTTATAGAATGCGGCGGTGTTGGCTTCAAATGCTTTACCTCGCTAAACAGCGCTAAAACGGCAGGAAAGGTCGGCGAAAAAATAAGGCTGTTTACCTATTTGTCGGTCAAAGAAGATTCGCTTGATCTGTTCGGTTTTAAAACGGAAAATGAGCTGAATGCTTTTAAAATGCTGATCTCCGTTTCCGGCGTCGGACCTAAAGCGGCGGTGTCGGTTCTGTCTGAACTCAGCGCGGATAAGCTTGCGCTTGCGGTTGCCGCAGGAGACGTCAAGGCTATAACGAAAGCAAACGGCGTTGGCAAAAAGATCGCCGAAAGAATCGTTCTGGAATTAAAGGATAAAATGGCAGGGGCGGCGTTCGGCGGCGCGGAATCGAACGCAGCGGCGGCAGCCGCGTCTGTTGAGGATGATTCTCCGGCGGCTGAGGCTGTGGCGGCGCTTGTTGCGCTCGGCTATGGCAGAAGCGACGCGGCAGCAGTAATCGGCACAATGGATCAGAGCCTGCCGGCGGATGAACTGATCAGGCTGGGATTAAGGCAGCTTGCACGCAATTTATAACAGAGGAACACAAAAATGGAAGAAATGGATTTTGAAAACAGAATAGTTTCCACTGAATTTTCACCGTCGGACGGAGATCTTGAAAACAGTTTAAGACCGAAACAGCTTTCCGATTATATAGGTCAGGACAAAGTCAAGGAAAACCTCTCAGTATATATTCAGGCGGCCAAGGGAAGGGGCGAGGCGCTGGATCATGTTTTGCTTTACGGACCTCCCGGGCTCGGCAAAACAACGCTTGCGGGTATCATTGCCAATGAAATGGGTGTAAATGTCAGGATAACGAGCGGACCCGCAATTGAAAAACAGGGGGATCTTGCCGCCCTGCTTACAAATCTTCAGGAGGGCGATGTGCTGTTTATAGACGAGATCCATCGTCTGAACCGAAGTGTTGAGGAAGTGCTCTATCCTGCCATGGAGGACAGGGCGCTCGATATCATCATAGGCAAAGGACCGTCCGCACGTTCCATACGCCTTGATCTGCCGAATTTCACACTTGTGGGCGCAACCACAAGAGCGGGTCAGCTGTCCGCTCCGTTAAGGGACAGATTCGGCGTAATATTCCGTCTGGAACTTTACACGCCTGACGAGCTGTCTGTTATCGTTAAGAGAAGCGCGGGCATACTCGGTATTGATATCGATGAGAAAGGCGCTCGCTTGATTGCCTCACGCTCGAGAGGCACACCGCGTATTGCCAACAGACTTCTCAAGCGCAGCCGTGATTTTGCGGAAGTGAAATATAACGGTGTGATCAATGAGGCTGCGGCTAATGACGCGCTTTCCAGAATGGAGATAGATGAACTGGGGCTCGACGCAACGGACAGGCGTTTGCTTACAACTATGATAAAGAATTACAAAGGCGGTCCGGTAGGACTGGAAACGATATCCGCTGCGATTGGGGAGGAAGCCGTTACCATAGAGGATGTTTATGAGCCCTATCTTATGCAGATCGGATTTTTAAGCAGAACGCCGCGAGGCAGATGTGTGTCTCCGGCAGCGTATAAGCATCTCGGAATTGAGCAGGAGGGGCAGCAGTCGCTCTTGTGATAAATAATAAAGTATAAAATTGCATACTATATTTTATGCAGACTTTTCAGTCTTATATTTATCAGTTTTAAAAAGGATGATTTTATGGGAAAGCTTTTCGGCACAGACGGTGTCAGGGGAGTGGCGAACAGGGATCTTACAAATGAGCTTGCTATGAAAATCGGCATGGCTGCGGCGGAAATATTGATTCAGAGCTCGGATGAACGTCCCACTGTTATGATCGGGCGCGATACGCGCGCGTCCGGCGATATGCTGGAGGCGGCTCTGACTGCCGGCTTTTGTTCGGTCGGGGTAAATGTTCTTTCTGTCGGAGTGGTTCCTACTCCCGCGATAGCATATCTTGTCGGTAAATATAATTGCGCCGCAGGCGTTATGATCTCTGCTTCGCACAATCCCTGTGAATATAACGGAATAAAGATCTTTCAGTCAACAGGCTATAAGCTGCCTGATTCCGTTGAGGAACAGATAGAAAACATAATTCTCAGTTCATCAGATAAAATCGAGCTGAAAGCAGGCGGCGGTGTCGGCAGAAGAACGTATTGTAAAACGGCTGTTGAGGATTATATCGAGCATGTTGTTTCGGCTGCCGATGTGCGGTTTGACGGTATAAATATGGCGATCGATACGGCTAACGGCTCGGCAAGTGTTTGCGCAAAGGAGATCTTTACCAGACTCGGCGCAAAGTGCCATATGCTTTCCGATACTCCCGACGGCGTAAATATCAATCTGAACTGCGGCTCAACGCATATGCAGGAGCTTTGTGATTTTGTGAAGGCAAACAAGCTTGATCTCGGTGTTGCCTTTGACGGCGACGCGGATCGGATGCTGGCTGTTGACTCAAACGGCGAGATCGTGGACGGAGATAAGATCATTGCCATATGCGCCACGCAGATGAAGCAGGAAAACAAGCTGGCTAAAAACACGGCGGTCGTTACGGTTATGAGCAATATGGGATTTTTCAAATTCTGTGAGGAAAACAGCATAAACTGCGCCAGAACAGCCGTAGGTGACAGATATGTGCTTGAAAGAATGCTGAAAGACGGTTATAATATCGGCGGTGAGCAGAGCGGGCATGTTATTTTTCTGGATTACGCCACAACCGGAGACGGGGAACTTTCCGCCGTTAAGCTTATAGAAGCTGTTGTAAAAAGCGGCGCTTCGCTTGAACAGCTGTCAAGAGTTATGACTGTATATCCGCAGGTGCTCATCAATGTGCCTGTTACGCCTGAAGGCAAAAGAAAATATAACAATGATGAATATATTATTTCAGCCGTTCAGGAGGCTGAGATGGAGCTGCACGGAGACGGACGTGTTTTGGTGCGCGTTTCAGGAACAGAACCGCTTGTCAGGGTCATGCTTGAGGGCAAAGACATTCAGCAGATAACGCGGCTCGGAAACGATATTGCAGATGTTGTTAAAGAAAGACTTAGCTGATGAGATTTACAAACGATTGGAAGGATTATGAGCTGATCGACTGCTCACACGGCGAAAAGCTTGAAAGGTGGGGCGGTCAGCTTCTTGTGCGCCCGGATCCCCAGGTCATATGGAAAAGCAAAAGATCCGATAAGCGGTGGCTTTCGCCGGACGCAAGATATCAGCGCTCAAATTCAGGCGGAGGAGAGTGGCAGGTGTTCAGAAAAATGCCGCCCGCATGGAAAGTGCGCTATAAGGATCTGACCTTCAATATCAAAACGATGGGCTTTAAACATACGGGGCTGTTTCCCGAACAGGCGGTAAACTGGGATTTCACAAGAAAGATGATTCGTGAAAGCGGCAGGGAAAACGTGCGCGTATTAAACCTTTTTGCATATACCGGCGGCGCCACTGTCGCCTGCCTTAAAGAAGGCGCAAGCGTTGTCCATGTTGACGCTTCAAAAGGGATGACCCAGTGGGCAAAGGAAAACGCGCTGTCAAGCGGCGTTTCGGACTGCCCTGTCAGGTGGATTGTGGACGACTGCATCAAATTCGTTCAGCGGGAGATCAGGCGCGGCAACCGATATGATATCATCATTCTGGATCCCCCGTCATACGGCAGAGGACCAAAGGGTGAAATCTGGCGCCTTGAGGATTCGCTGTATGATTTTGTGCAGCTGATTTCTGGAGTCCTTTCCGAAGAACCGTTAATGGTGCTTCTGAATTCCTATACAACGGGGCTTTCAGCTTCCGTTATGAAATACATACTTGACGATATTATTGTGAAAGAAAAAGGCGGCTTTGTAAACGCGGATGAGATTGGGCTTCCCGTCTCGTCAAACGGGGAAGTGCTCCCGTGCGGCGCAACTGCCGTTTGGATGGTAAAATGAGTTTAATTGAGTTTCAAAACGTCAGCTTTTCCTACGGCACGGAAGACGGTGCGGAAAAGGTGGACGTGCTGGAAAACTTAAATCTTAATATAGAAAAAGGCAGCTTTGTTGCCGTACTCGGTCATAACGGCTCGGGTAAGTCAACGCTTGCCAAGCTTACGAACGGAATACTTTTTCCGCTGCAGGGCAAAGTGCTCGTTGACGGCGAGGAAACAAGACCCGATGACAGTATATACGATATACGAAAAAAAGTAGGAATGGTGTTTCAGAATCCCGATAATCAGATCGTTGCCTCTATAGTTGAGGAAGATGTGGCGTTCGGCGTTGAGAATCTCGGCGTGCCGCCTCAGGAATGCCGCAGACGGGTTGATGAAGCGCTTAAAACGGTGGGGATGTATGAGCTTCGCGATAAAGCGCCTCACAAACTGTCAGGCGGCCAAAAGCAAAGAGTGGCGGTTGCCGGAATCATTGCTATGAGACCGGAATGTATCGTTCTTGACGAACCGACTGCAATGCTGGATCCGAGCGGCAGGGCGGAGGTCATGGAAACGGTCAAACGCTTAAACAGGGAGGAAGGCATCACGATCTTGCTCATCACCCATTATATGGACGAGGCTGTTCAGGCGGATAGAGTAATCGTTATGGATTCGGGGCAGGTCAGGATGGACGATACTCCGAGAAATGTTTTTTCAAGAGTTGAAGAGATAAAGGCGCTCGGACTTGATGTTCCGCAGGCTACCGAGCTGATCTGCAAAAGCGGGCTTCAGTGCCCGCAAACCGTGCTCAATACCGAAGAATGTGTTGCATTTATTAAATCAAAGCTGGGGGAATAGGATTTGGCGGTTTTGGTATGTGAAAATTTAAAATATCTTTACAGCGCCGGAACGCCTTTTCAGACCGCCGCTATTGATCAAGTTAATTTTTCTGCCGAAAGCGGTGAGCTTATCGGTATAATCGGTCATACAGGCAGCGGCAAATCCACTTTGATACAGCATTTAAACGGGTTGCTTGAGCCAAACAGCGGCACTGTGTTTCTTGACGGTGAAAATATATGGTCTAAGGAAAACCGCAAAAAGATAAGAAATGTGCGCTTTGCCGTAGGACTCTGTTTTCAGTATCCCGAATATCAGATATTTGAGGAAACCATTTATAAGGAAATCGCATTCGGCCCTAAGCAAATGGGGCTCAGCGCGGACGAGATAAAATCACGAGTTTACGAAAGCATGGAATTCGTAGGCCTTGAAAAGGAAATGGAAAACAAATCACCGTTCGACCTTTCAGGCGGTCAAAAAAGGCGGGTGGCGATAGCCTCAATCATCGCGATGCGCCCGAAGGTGCTGATTCTGGACGAGCCCTGCGCAGGGCTTGACCCGAAAGGCAGAGATGTCATATTGGATCTGATCAGGGAATATCAGTCGGAGACGGGCAGCACCGTAATCATAGTTTCACATTCTATGGAGGATGTGGCAAAGCTGTGCACAAAGGTCGTTGTTATGAACAAAGGCAAAGTTGCCATGAGCGGCACCGTCAAAGAGGTCTATTCCCACGCGCAGGAGCTTAAAGATATGGGCCTTAATGTGCCGCAGGTCACTGAGATCTTTTTAAAGCTCAAGGAAAACGGCATTGACTGCAAAACGGATATATTTACCGTTGAACAAGGCTGTGCCGAACTCGCAAGGCTCTTCAAAAAGGAGGGTGCCGAATGATAGGCGATATGACCATAGGTCAGTATTTTCCGGGAAAATCCTTTATTCATAAAATGGACGCAAGAATAAAAATCATCTTAACGCTTGCCGTTATCATTTTGCTTTTTATTTGTAAAAATTTTTATACGCTTGCGCTCTGTGTAGTGTTTACGATCGTTATTATCCTCGCGAGCAGAATATCGTTCAAAACAGTTTTTAAAAGCATAAAGCCGCTTGGTATCATCATTGTGATAACCTCGCTTCTGAATCTGTTTTACGGTCAGGGCGAGCCGCTTGTAACGCTGTTCGGCAAACTCAATATAACGCTGGACGGCATTTACACAGCTATCTTTATGGCTGTCAGGATTATTTTGCTTGTAGTTATAGGGTCTATGCTTACCTATACGACGACTCCCACCGATTTGACCGACGCGATCGAGCGTTTGTTTTCACCGCTCAAGATCTTTAAGATAGATATTCATACCGTTGCTATGACGATGACGATTGCGCTTAGATTTATTCCTACGCTGACGGAAGAAATCGAAAAGATCATGGCGGCGCAGAAATCCCGCGGCGCGGATATGGAATCTGGAGGCATTATTCACAGAGCAAAGGCGCTTGTGCCTATCCTGATACCGCTTTTTATCTCCTCTTTCCGCCGCGCGAACGAGCTTGCCTATGCGATGGACTGCCGCTGCTATAAAGGCGGAAAGGGCAGAACCAAAATGAAGCAGGTCAGGGTCGGCGGCAGGGATTTTGCGGCTCTGGCAATCGTTGCCGCACTGTTTGCTCTGGTAATCTTTATCAATACACTGGCGGTTGCTGTGATATGAGAAATCTGCTTTTAACAATAAGTTATGACGGTTCAGCCTATCATGGCTGGCAGGTGCAGAAAAACGCGGTTACCGTGCAGGAGATATTTCAGAAAGCGCTTCATAAGCTGCTTCATGAAAGCACGGATATAAAAGGCTGCAGCAGAACGGACAGCGGCGTTCATGCAAATATGTACTGCGTTTCCTTTAAAACTGAAAAACAGATACCGGCTGAAAACATCGTAACGGGGCTGAATACATACCTCCCCAAGGATATCGCTGTCCTGGATTGCCGTGAGGTAGGCGAAGATTTTCATGCCCGTTACAGCGTGGTATCTAAGAAATATATTTATAAAATATATAACGGAAAGATCAGAGATCCGTTTCTTCTGAGGTATGCGTATCATTACAGATATCCGATAGACGCCGGCAGGCTTAACAGAGAGGCTCAGGCATTCGTGGGCACCCATGATTTTTCCGGGTTCTGCAGCGCGCGTTCCGATGTGGCGGATACAGTCAGAACCGTGTACAGCGCAGGTGTGGAAAGACAGGGAGATACCGTTATTTTCTCCGTGGAGGCGGACGGTTTTCTGTATAACATGGTGCGCATCATGGTTGGAACTCTGCTGTTTGTCAACGAAGGCAAAATACCGGCAGGAGAACTCGCTGCCGTTATAGCGTCGAAAAACAGGAGCAGAGCGGGCAAAACAGCTCCCCCGCAGGGGCTGTATCTTGATAAGGTAAATTATAAATTCTGAAAAATAAACTTAAGAATATCAGTCGGAAAGGCTTTGGATAGAGAATATGGCTTCTGAACAGCGTGAGAAAGAGCGTATTGAAAGAAAAGAAAAAAAGAATAAAAAAAAGCGCCTTATAGCTTGGATCGTAATAGGCGCCATCGCTGCCGTGCTTCTTGTTATGCGCATAGCCGAGATCGATTTTTCCTCTATTGCCGACGGCTCTGCCTTTTCATCTTCACAGGAAAGCAGCTTTCCTTATGAGCTGAATTCAGGCTCCGATTTGTATTTCGGTTCGGTGGGAAGCAGTTTGTGTATTCTTGAGGATTCAACATATACGGTGCTGGATCATTCTGATGCAAAAGAAAAGATCAGCTTTGATCATGGCCTTTCCAATCCTATTATCAGAACGGCGGGAGGCTACTCTTTGCTTTATGATCAGGGCGGCGTCTCATACCGGCTTGATAACTCGAGCGGGAATGTTTACCGCACAAAAGCTGAGGATCAGATCTTATGCGCCGATGTTTCAGATTCGGGCACGGTCGCGGTCTGCACCACTTCCGATGAACACACTTCTGAGATACTGGTCTATAATAAATCTATGAGTCTCAAATTTTCATACGGCACCTCCGCGGGCTACATAACCTCGGTTGCGGTCGATTCGCGCGGCAGCAGGGTCGCGTTCGCGGCGGTAAGCTCTCAGAACGCAAGATTTAAAACCGTTGTTTATACAATGAATATAGACGACACTCAGCCCAGAGCGCAGTTTGAATACATAGGCTCGTCCGTGCTTGATCTGCGCTTTTCATCGACCGACCTGTTTGTAGTCGGCACGGATTTTATCAGCACTGTCGAATCTCTTACCAAAGAAAATAAAATATATGAGCAGGGCAGCGTCGGCACGGTTACATATTCCTATACATCGGACGGCAGTCTGATTTATGCCTATACTGCATATTCCGGCTCTTCCGATAATAATATATCAGTTGTAAAGCCCTCAGGCAAGGTCTCTGAGATCATTTCGCTTGATTCGGCGGTCAAGGATGTAACGGGAACCTCCTCGCGTGTCAGCGTATTGACTGCGGACAGTGTTACCACATATAAAGTCTCGGATTCCGAGGTTATAAAAACTTACAGCGTGGATGATTCCTGCACTTCCATTCAGCAGATCTCATCAGATGTTTTCGCACGGCGTCAGGCTGTGGTCGTTAATCTATCCGAAGAACAGGAGTAGTTTATTTGGTAATCAATTACATTGACATTCTTCTTGTCATCTTATTCGCAGCTTCAATCGCTGCAGGCTATGCAAAAGGTTTTGTGCTTTCGCTCATATCCTTTGCCAAGTATATAATCGGTTTTCCGCTTGCGTTTTATGTTGCGGATACTTACAGTTCGGACGTTTATGAGCGCTTCGTTCAAAGTCAGGTGTTGGAGCGCGTTTCGGAAGGGCTCAGTACCGCTGCCGATATAGATTCTTTTGTTGCATCTGTTCGTGAGGCTGTGAACAGTCTTCCTTTCGGGCTTTCTCATGTGATAGATCTTTCTTTTCTTGACGGACTTAACGCGGATTCCGCCGCCGGAGCGGTAACGGATAATATCGTTGAGCCTGTTGCAATGGTCGCGGTAAAGATTTTGCTATTTGTTTTGACTGTTGTTGCGTTTTATGTTATAACTTGGATTGTGGCGCGCATCATCCGCAAGCTGGATAATGTTAAGCATATGCCGCTTAAAAAAACAAATAAATTCCTCGGTGCGGTCTTTGGTGCGCTCCAAGGTATTGCCTCGCTGGCAGTGATAAGCGCACTCCTTGTTTTTGCCCGTGATTTTCTGCTTGAGCCGGCAAACGGCTTTTCGCAGCAGATCGCCTCAAGCGCCGTTGTTGCGTTTATAAATAAACTGAATCCGCTTTTGTTTTTGATTTAGGAGGAAGAAATTATGGATAAACTTAAAAATAACCTTAAAGAGCTTTTCAAGGGCTGGAATACAATCCCGAACTGGCTTTCGTTTATCAGAATCGCTCTTATTCCCGTTTTTATGGTGCTGTTTTTAAACGGGCATATGCTTATTGCGGTTATCATTATGATTTGCGCCGCTTTAACGGATCTTTTTGACGGTAAGATCGCAAGAAAATACAATCAGGTCTCCAATCTCGGAAAATTGCTGGACCCCATTGCGGATAAGCTTTCGCAAATGGCAATCGTTATCGTGCTTATCGTTACCTACTGGGATAATGCAATAAAATATCTCTTTATGTTTTTCATCGCAAAGGAACTCATTATGATCATCGGCGGCGTGATCCTGCTTTCTCTTGGTATGAGACCGACTGCCGCCGAGATTTGGGGAAAGATAGCAACAAACGTGTTTTATATCGGAATGATCTTTATTCTGGCGTTCGGTCAAAACGGCGCTCTCTGCGATATCACGGGATTCACCCTCCCGGATACCGTAACATGGATTCTTGTTTTGATATCCGCGGTCTGCACGCTTATATCGCTGCTCGGTTATGCGCCCGGGTTTATCAGGCAGATTAAGGAAAATAAGCAGAACAAACAGAAATAATTTTAAGGAGAAAAGTTTATTTCATGAAACAGCAAATGTGCAGCAGGTGCCATGAAAGACCTGCGGTGGTATTTATACAGAAAATGGAAAACGATAAAGTCGTGCCGGAGGGGCTTTGCATAAAATGCGCAAGAGAACTGAATGTCGGCTCGATCAATCAGATGATAGACCAGCTCGGACTTTCCGATGAAGAGCTTGAACAGGCGTCTGAGCAGATGAGCCAGTTTATGGAAAATATGCAGGACTTTGATTTCGGTTCCCTCGGTGATATGTTTAATCAGGATAATATGGACGGCGCCCAAACGCTGCCTTTTGCAAGCCTTTTTGATAATGAGAGCAAAGATGACGCAACGCCTAAAACAGGCAAAAAGGGCGCAAAGAAACGCGGTAAAAAGGGAAGACAGGAGGATTCCAGAAAATTCCTCAATAATTATTGCAATAATCTTACTGCAAAAGCTAAAAAAGGTGAGATAGACGCGATCATCGGCAGAGAAAAAGAGATCGCAAGAGCGGTGCAGATTCTTTGCCGCCGCACAAAAAATAATCCCTGTCTCATAGGCGAACCCGGCGTCGGTAAAACCGCAATAGCCGAAGGTCTTGCCATAAAAATAGCAAAAGGCGAAGTTCCCGCCCGTCTCGCAGATAAGGAGATATATCTGCTTGATCTTACTGCTCTTGTTGCCGGAACACAGTTCCGCGGTCAGTTTGAAGGCAGAATCAAAGGCCTTGTTGACGAGGTAAAGAGCGAGGGAAATATCATTCTGTTTATTGATGAAGTGCACAATCTTGTGGGCACGGGCGACAGCGAGGGCACAATGAATGCCGCAAACATTTTGAAACCCGCGCTTTCCAGAGGAGAAATTCAGGTCATCGGCGCAACAACGTTTAATGAATACAGAAAATATATTGAAAAGGACGCCGCTCTGGAAAGGCGTTTTCAGCCGATAAAGGTTGAGGAGCCGTCGCTGGAAGAGGCATACAGAATGCTGCTCGGCATCAAGTCCTATTATGAGAATTATCATAAAGTACAGATATCGGACAGTCTTGTATATAAAGCCGTAACTATGTCGGAGCGCTTTGTTACGGACAGATATCTGCCCGATAAAGCCATAGACCTGCTCGACGAAGCGTGCACGGCGGCGAATCTCAGAAATCCCGCTATTTCCGAATATCAGCTTAAACTTGAAGAAAAGAATTCTCTGCTTGAAAGAATAGATACGCTTTCCGAGCCGACAGAGGAAAACGCCGAAATAGATTATGAGCTGATTTCAAACCTTAAAGCGCAGACGATGAAGCTTGACGAAGTGCTGCCTGAGCTTGCCGAAAAAGCGAAGGACAATCAGGTCATTGAAGCAGATCTTGCAAAGGTGGTTTCTCTCTGGACGGGAATTCCCGCATCGAAGATTGAAGCAGGGGATATAAAGAAACTCGCGTCTCTTGAGGATGAGCTTAAGAAGCATGTTGTAGGGCAGGACGAAGCAATATCGAAGCTTGCAGCAGCGGTCCGCCGCGGCAGAGTCCAGATAAGCCCCAGAAAAAGACCGCAGTCTTTTATTTTTGTCGGTCCCACAGGCGTGGGTAAAACAGAACTTGTAAAGCAGCTTGCGAATTATCTTTTTGATTCGCCCGAAAGCCTCATAAGGCTCGATATGAGCGAATTTATGGAGAAGTTCAGCGTATCAAGGATCATCGGTTCTCCTCCGGGTTATGTCGGCTACGATGACGCCGGTCAGCTCACGGAAAAGGTAAGAAGAAAGCCTTACAGCGTTATTTTGTTTGATGAGATCGAAAAGGCACACAAGGATGTTCTCAATATTCTTCTTCAGATACTTGATGAGGGCAGGATAACGGATGCGCAGGGCAGGACCGTTAATTTTGAGAATACGATCATCATTATGACATCCAACGCCGGTTCGACCGATACTGCCTCGCTCGGCTTCGGAAAATCAGACAACGAGATAAACAGGGATGTAACGATGAAAGCCCTGGAGCGATTCCTTCGTCCCGAATTTCTCGGAAGAGTGGACGAGATCATAAATTTTAATACCCTTACTTTTGCCGATTTTGAAAAGATCGCGAGGATTATGCTCGATGAGCTTGCCGAAGGGCTTAAAGATAAGGCAATAGAGCTGGTTTATGATGATTCCGTTCCTGTATATATCGCAAAGAAAACTTACGGCTCCAAGAAGAACGCAAGAGGTATCAGAGATTGTGTTCGCCGTGATGTGGAGGACCTGCTTGCCGAACTCATAGTTTTCCATCAGGATACTCAAATCAACAGGTTTACTTTGACCGCCGGAGAAAAAATCGAGGCTGTTATAAACTAAATTTAAAAAAGTACTTGACAGTTGGGCGCTCATTTATTATAATAATGAGCGTCGCTACGCGGGTGTAGTTCAATGGTAGAATGTCAGCCTTCCAAGCTGAATACGAGGGTTCGATTCCCTTCACCCGCTCCATATGCGTTTGTAGCTCAGCTGGATAGAGCAACCGCCTTCTAAGCGGTGGGTCGGAGGTTCGAGTCCCCCCAAGCGCGCCAAAGTTTGCGCTTGAGCTTCTCAGGCGCAATATATATGGTGGGATTAGTTCAGTTGGTTAGAGCGCCAGTTTGTGGCACTGGAGGTCGTGGGTTCGAATCCCACATCCCACCCCATTTTAATAAACGATCCCTGATATTGGGGTGTCGCCAAGCGGTAAGGCAAGGGACTTTGACTCCCTCATGCGTAGGTTCGAATCCTGCCTCCCCAGCCAAGCGCCCTTAATATTAAGGGCGGAAACGGTTCATTAGCTCAGATGGCAGAGCACTTGACTTTTAATCAAGGTGTCCGGGGTTCGATTCCCCGATGAGCCACCAATAAAAAGTCCTCATATTCCGCATAATCAAGCGGTTTATGAGGATTTTTATTTTGCTTTTTTTTAGAAGTCCTGCACTTTAATTTTACGCTATTTTACGCTGTTTTACGATAAAATATATACCAAAATGTATACCAAAATTTATTCGCAAAATCGGCCTGAAATCTGGGCTTGCAGGCTGTAAATATAATCTTGTTTACCGCCTTTGTATACCAAATAACGATTTTATCCCCATTTTTGCGGATTTCAGCCCGTTTGTTGCGCTTTTTTAATCGATTTTGCCGCATTTTCGTTTCTTATGCTAAGCAGCAGGTTATACCTGCAAAAATAAAAAGGAGCAGGCTTATGCGGCATTTTCGCCTTTCCTGCTCCTTTCTTTGTTCTGCTTATATTTTATAATATTGTACACAATATAGCAACTGATAAATAGAACATATATATTGTGAACAATATATGTAAACTTTGTGCATATTGTATATTGCGTACAATTGCTTTTTGTGATATAATAATGCTAAAGTAGAGAAATAGGCTTTCTATTTCCTGCTGCGAAAGAAAAACTAAGAGGTGAGCATATGGCTGACGATCAGAAAAAAAGGCGATATACACAGGCTCAAAACAAAGCAACACAGAAATATATAAAAAATAATTATGATGATATTCGAATAAGGGTTCGTAAAGATGATAAGATCAACAAGGCGGTAATTACCGAGAGCGCAAACAAGGTAAACGAAAGCGTTAACGAATATGTTGTAAAAGCCGTTAAACAGCGTATAAAAAGCGGTAGATAAAGGAGCAGGCTATAATGGTATTAGAAAACAAATTAGGCATAACAGACAGCGCAGAACTTGCCAGAGAAGAGGAAAGAATAAGCAAGACCAAGGCTTTGGCACTGTTTGAAAGCGGCTTGCTTGATACTTTTGAAGTCGGCACATTTAAAGGCTTATGCTCTATACACAAATATCTGTTTGAGGATATATATGATTTTGCCGGCAAGCTGCGCACAGTGAATATAGCAAAAGGCAATTTTCGCTTTGCCCCGGTTATGTATCTTAAAGCAGCCTTGCAGAATATAGATAATATGCCGCAGTCAACTTTCGATCAGATCATCGAGAAATATGTTGAAATGAATGTTGCCCATCCGTTCAGAGAGGGCAACGGCAGAAGCACAAGAATATGGCTTGACTGCATTTTAAAAAAGGAATTACAGCAGGTCATAGACTGGAGCAAGGTGGATAAAGAGGATTATTTGCTTGCTATGGAGCGCAGCCCTATAAAAGATGTTGAAATTAAAGTGTTGCTAAAAGCGGCTTTAACAGATAAAATAAACGATAGGCTTGTTTATATGAAAGGCATAGACGCAAGCTATTATTATGAGGGCTACAATGTTTATAAATCCGAAGATTTGAACTGATCAGCAGCAGGTTAAAAGCCTGCTACTTTTTTCTGCTTAATATACTGTGTCAGATGTTTTGCCTGTTCCAATTCAGAAAACTGTCATAATCAAGCAGTTTTTTTACGGCTGTTTTCACACTGGGATTTTTTGCATATTGTTAATGCATTTGATATTTGATATGGTATTCTGTAAACTTAGCCGTTCTCATCATAGATCCTTGTCAATGTTGGGAATGTTTCAGCCAGATCATTACTAATTGACAGAAATTCGTTATAGTCTTCGTTGGAGAGAGAAATATTCTCTCCGTTTACTAAGTTGACACCTCGTGCCAATTCGGCAAATCTATCTGTTGCTGTTGCTACAACATTTGAGGCGTCTTCTGTTGCAGTGTTGATCTCTGAAATGGCATTCTTAGCATCTTCACCCATCTGAATTGCCTCATCCGAAGTTACGATGAGTTTATCGGCAAGAGTGATGAGTCCTTGAATTGCCAGCCCAACACCCATTGTGATGGCTGCGTTTAACGCTGTGCTCGCTACATTCAGAGCAATGGTCTGAACCTTCGCACCAATTAAAGCGGTTGTGTAGCCTTTCATATTCGCTTGTCCGCCCTGTAAACCAGACAGGTAGTGTCCCATTACACTATTAGATGAACTTACGGTGGAGATGAAATCTTCCTGTGAAAGGTTTACATTTTTGCAACCGCTGTTGTATTCATTCATGATCTTTTGGCAATTGTCAAAACTCTTGTTTAAGGCAAGGTTGGTGACTTGTGCCATATTGGCGGATTTTTCATACTTAGCTATGATCGCACCAGCATTTTCAATTTGTCCGTTGACTACTTCAATGTTCTTTGCATGACTTTGTGCATCGGCAGAAGCGCCGGACATATACATGTCAAAAGAATTTTGAATGTTGCCGGTTTGGTTGAAAGATTTGATATAACTTTCTATCGCCGCTTTGTCTTTGGCTAATTGCTTATTAAAATCATCATTAAATAGTAACCCATCGGTTTTTTTAGATGAGGAAATAAAATCACCGAGAGGATTTTTAATTTGTAGTTTTTTACCCGAAAGCGATTGTTCGCTTTCTATTAATTTGACTATCAAACTGTAATTATAATTACTATAATAAAAGAAATAGTAATAATAGTTTATTGGATGCGTGTTACCGAATGTTATTCTAAAAATAGAATTACATTATTGGTGGTTTTATATGGGCGAAATCAAAGATATTTATACGACTTGCAAAAAATGCGGATATGTTCGACGTGAAGAAGCAAATTTGTTTGATCCAAAAAAATGGTTCTGTCTTAATTGCTATTGTAAAGAAGAATTTAGATATTCTACCGCAGAAGAAATAGAAAAACGCAAGCAGGAAGACCAAGAATATGAAGAAAGACGTATGCAAAGAAAGTTGGATGAAATCTTCAATCCAACTTATACGCCCAAATGTCCTGTCTGCGGTTCTCCCAACATCCACAAAATCTCCGTAACAAAACGCGTTGTAAGCGGAGCAGCGTTCGGATTATTCAGCAAAACCGCACGCTCTCAGTGGGAATGCTCGAACTGCGGTAATAAGTTCTAATTGTAGCCCTCACTACGCCTTACTGTAGCCCGAATTTCGTTGCTTTACGGTCTATTAATAACGGTTGATTTCTTCATTGAAATCGCCGTTATTTTTGTTTCTATACGATATTTTATACCACCTAACATCAATAAACTATGTTCATAAAACTCCCGTTTTACTCATATCTATCATATCAAATTCGATTTTGTCAGAAAACGGGAAATCATATCCGCCGGTAGAAGAAAGTAAGAATTATGGAATCTGTCGGGCGTTAGAGCACTCGGGGTTGATGCTTTGACTGTTAGACTTAACCCTTTTCTTTTCAATAGCGCAAATTTTTTCAACCGCTTCTTTACCGTATCTGTCAAGACTCCGATAATCCCGGATAAATGCAGCTTCGTGATCGCTAATATCAAGCGATTCGTTGCGGTAATCAGAAAAAGTTAATCCTAATAATTCATCGGTTGATGTATTAAACACTTTGGATAAAGCAGCAAGTGCGTTCGCTGACGGAAGTTTACTCCCGTACTCCCAGCATCTCACACTTGTAACTGACACATCCACTTTTTCACTTAATTCCTCTTGTGTAAAATTATGTGAAATTCTCAGTAATTTGATTTTTTTTCCAATGTCCAAATATATTCCCTCCATTGCAAATGTCATCTTGACATATGACTGATAAAGTGTTATTATTTAACAATAATAGTTATTGTATATAAAATAACATGAATAAAAGTAGATGTCAAGCAGCTGAAAAATTGGAACTGCCTGCTGTTTTTTCTGAAAAAGTAGATAAGTCATTAAACGCAGACCTTATAATTAGAAATCAACAAGATACTGTAAATGAAAAATCTGTCCATTAAAGAATTTGTTGTTTTTTTACTCGTCATGAATTCACACAAGATATAACTGCGGTTTGGGTAATTCATTGAATTTTATCTGAGATTAGGGGTATGAACATGTGGCTGTTATTTGCAGTTGGTTCCGCGTTCTTTTCCGGCATCACTGCAATACTTGCAAAATGCGGAATAAGAAAAACAGATTCCACGGTTGCAACTGCGGTCAGAACTGTTGTGGTGCTGCTCTTTTCATGGCTTATGGTCTTTATTGTCGGCTCGGAAGCTGAAATCGGTTCCATGTCCGCAAAGACCGTTGTTTTTCTTATTCTTTCGGGAATTGCCACAGGCGCTTCTTGGCTGTGTTATTTTAAAGCTCTTCAGACAGGTGATATCAACAAAGTTGTGCCGATAGATAAATTCAGCACGGTATTGACTATGCTGCTGGCGATGATCTTTCTGAATGAGGGAATGAGCCTTTTAAGCGCTGCCGCGATTGTGCTTATAAGTGCCGGTACTTTTCTGATGATTCAAAAACAGAATACAGATGTTAATAAAAGTGATAAAAATGATAAGTTATGGTTGATCTATGCTGTCCTTTCTGCAGTATTTGCTGCGCTGACCTCCATTTTAGGAAAAGTGGGAATCGAAAATGTGGAATCAAATCTCGGCACGGCAATACGGACATGCGTTGTGCTGGTTATGGCTTGGCTGATGGTGTTTGTCACCGGGAAAACCGGTGAGGTCCGCCAGATTCCCCGAAAGGATCTTTTGTTTATCTGTCTTTCGGGTTTTGCAACAGGAGGGGCTTGGCTGTGCTATTATAAAGCGCTTCAGGACGGACCTGCAAGCGTGGTCGTTCCTGTTGACAAGCTGAGCATTCTGGTCACTATCCTATTTTCATATATCGTTTTTAAAGAAAAACTTTCAAAAAAATCTCTTTTCGGTCTTTTACTCATAGTGGTTGGCACAATATGCATGGTTATTCCTGCTATGTTTCATCCGTAAGCTGCTGTATTATAATCTCACAAGATAAAGTATATGATGGGTTCTTTTATTTATAAAAACAGAAAAATAGAATATACACTGCTCAGAAAGAAAGTAAAGAATATCAATCTGCGGATAAAAACCGACGGCTCCGTCACGGTTTCCGCTCCGAAAACCGTGACGCAAAAGAGTATTGATGATTTTCTTTATTCCCAAGGGGAGAAAATTCTGCGTGCACTTGACAGATTTTCACAGAGCAGGCAAAACGGGTATGACTTAAATCACGCAGATGTTGTGCCGGTATTGGGAAAAGAACGCAGACTTGAGATCCTGCCGGCAGAGCGAGACCATTATTGTCTGTTAAATGATTCCTTGATATTTTACCTTAAAGACGCCGATGATATCTTGATTAAACGCCGTCTGTATGATTCTGTTTTGACAGAAACGGCAAAACGGATATTTCCGCCTCTTTTTGAGGCGTGTTTTGAACCGTTCAAAAACATTTGCGGGGAGCTGCCGCAGTTAAAGATCAGAAAAATGAAGTCTCAGTGGGGGAATTGCCGCAGCGCTCGGAATAGGATTACTTTGAATTCACGGCTGGCTGCGTTTGAAATCGATGCGATCCGCTTTGTGATTTACCATGAATTCTGCCATTTTATTCAGCCGAATCATTCGCCTGCTTTTTACAGCGAACTTGAAAAAATTATGCCCGATTGGAAAAAATATGATCAAGTTTTAAAAAATAAATTAATTTATTGATAATTTATTGACAATATGAAATCCGTGGAATTATAATAAAAGAAGAACAGAATGTTCGGATATTCTAAGGAGGAATTTTTATGGCAAATCGTTTTGTTCTCAATGAAACAAGCTATCACGGCTCGGGCGCGATCCGGGAGATCGCCGGCGAGGTTAAAGGCAGGGGATTTAAAAAGTGCTTTGTCTGCTCAGACCCGGATCTGATTAAATTCGGCGTGACGAAGAAAGTTACGGATGTGCTGGATAACGCCTCTATCCCTTATGATATTTACAGTGAAATCAAACCAAACCCAACGATTGAGAATGTTCAGACAGGCGTATCTGCTTTCAGGGCGTCAGGCGCGGACTGTATTATTGCTATAGGCGGCGGCTCTTCAATGGATACGGCTAAGGCGATCGGCATAATCATTGAAAATCCCGAATTTGAGGATGTTGTTTCTCTTGAGGGCGTTGCTCCCACAAAGAACAAGTGCGTTCCGATTATAGCCGTTCCGACTACCGCCGGCACTGCGGCGGAGGTAACGATCAACTATGTGATTACCGATGCCGCTAAAAATAGAAAAATGGTGTGCGTTGACCCGAAAGACATTCCAATCATCGCGGTCGTAGATCCGGATATGATGTCCACAATGCCGAAAGGTCTGACAGCCGCTACGGGTATGGACGCGCTTACCCACGCAATTGAGGGATATATCACAAAGGGCGCATGGGAGCTTTCCGATATGTTCCATATCAAGGCGATCGAGATCATAGCCAAAAATCTGCGCGGTGCAGTTGAAAATACCCCTGAGGGAAGAACAGAGATGGCGCTCGGTCAGTATATCGCCGGAATGGGCTTTTCAAACGTTGGTCTCGGACTCGTACATTCCATGGCGCATCCGCTCGGCGCTGTTTATGATACCCCGCATGGAGTTGCAAATGCGATCATCCTGCCCACGGTTATGGAATATAATGCCCCTGCAACAGGTGAAAAATACAGGGATATAGCCAAGGCTATGGGCGTTGAGAATGTTGATGCCATGAGCCTTGAGGATGCGAGAAAAGCCGCTGTGGACGCTGTAAGAAAGCTCTCAGAGGATGTGGGCATCCCTGCCGATCTTAAGGAGATCGTTAAAGAAGAGGATGTGGATTTCCTTGCGCAGAGCGCTTATGATGACGCTTGCAGACCCGGCAATCCGCGCGATACTTCCGTTGAGGAAATCAAAGCGCTTTACCGTGCGCTTATGTAATTGCAACGCTTATACGCCGCTGACGTCAGATCCGTTCAGCGGCGTTTTTTGCCGTTATGATAGATCGAGCTGTTTAAATTTGAACTGTTCCGGCAAACTTAACCGTTTTGTAACTATTTGTAAGTCACATTTTGTTGAATAAAATCCTCTGCTGTGATATTCTATTTAGAGTGTAAATTGAATTTACGGAAAGGGGATTTTTTTATGGAAAGAAAAGTAATTATAATGGATCATCCGCTGATTCAGCATAAGCTTTCGATTCTGAGGGATGTCAACACCGGCACAAAAGAATTCAGAGATCTTGTGAATGAAATAGCGATGCTTATGATCTATGACGCCACGCGCGATCTTCCGATGCAGAATAAAGATGTGCAAACGCCCTGCGGAGTAGCGCACTGCAAAGAGATCGCCGGAAGAAAGCTGGCATTTGTTCCGATCCTGCGCGCAGGGCTCGGTATGGTAGAGGGCGCGCTCGTGCTCGTTCCGTCCGCAAAAGTAGGGCATATCGGTCTTTACAGGGATGAAACAACGCTTGAGCCTGTTGAGTATTACTGCAAGCTTCCGAAGGATATCGAAAAAAGAGATGTTTTTGTGCTTGATCCGATGCTTGCAACAGGCGGGTCGGCTATTGACGCGATATCGCAGATAAAAAAGAGAAATCCCCGCTCCATTAAATTCCTTTGTATTATTGCTGCGCCGGAGGGTCTTGACGCGCTGGAAAAGGCGCACCCGGATGTGGATATTTTCGCGGCAGGTCTTGACGATCATCTGAATGAAAACGGATATATCGTTCCGGGACTCGGGGATGCCGGCGACAGAATCTTCGGCACAAAATAATATTTTATGTTTAAGCGGAGTTTAATAAACGGAGGTTTGGATCATGAAAAAAAAGGATAAGAGCAGGAAATCCGTTCTTGGCGAAGAGGGAATTTATGACGCGCGTGTGCTCGGAAAGCCGAAAATGCTTGTTCTCGGCTTTCAGCACACCTTTGCGATGTTCGGCGCGACCGTGCTCGTTCCGCTGCTCACCGGCCTTAATATGCAGACAACACTGCTTATGGCGGGTCTCGGAACGCTGTTTTTCCATCTTGTAACAAAATTTAAGGTGCCTGCTTTTCTCGGCTCGTCATTTGCGTTTCTCGGCGGTTATGCGGCTGTTGCGCCGCTGCTTGCGGACGGCTCTCCAAACACGGAAATGCTGCCTTACGCTTGCTTGGGCGTTGCGTGCGCCGGGCTTGTTTACCTTGTTCTTGCCGGACTTTTTGCGATCTTTCCCGTGGAAAAGGTTATGCGCTTTTTCCCGCCGGTTGTAACGGGTCCCATCATCATTGCGATCGGTCTCAGTCTTGCAGGTTCGGCGGTGAATAACTGCAAACAGAACTGGCTGCTTGCCATAATTGCTCTTGCGGTAATCATCATCTGCAATATCTGGGGAAAAGGTATGATGAAGATTATTCCCATCCTCGTCGGAATCATCGTTTCCTATATCGTTGCCGTTTGTATCGACGCAGTTGATTTTCAGCCTATCATCGAGGCGGACTGGATAGGTCTGCCTATCACCAAAGAGGGAATGGTGTTCGGAAATATTACGGATAAAGGCAAAGCAATCAGCGCCATTATTGCCATCATGCCTATATCTTTTGCAACGATGATGGAGCATATAGGCGATATCTCTGCCATCAGCGCCACAACACGCAGGAATTTCCTTGCCGATCCAGGACTGAAAAAAACTCTTGTTGGAGACGGTCTTGCAACTTCCTTTTCGGCACTCTTCGGCGGACCGGCAAATACCACCTACGGCGAGAATACCGGCGTGCTTGCCCTGACTAAGGTTTATGACCCGAGGGTTGTCCGCATCGCCGCCGTTGTGGCAGTGCTGCTTTCCTTCTCGCCGAAATTTGCGGCTGTTATAAATACAATCCCGGCTGCGATAATCGGCGGAATATCCTTTGTTCTTTACGGAATGATATCGGGTATCGGTGTGCGCAATGTTGTGGAGAACAAGGTTGATCTCACCAAGTCCAGAAATCTGATCATAGTAGCCGTTATTCTTGTTACCGCGCTCGGCGTTGGCTCTCTCGATTTTTCGATCGGCGAGTTCAATATCAGTCTTACGGCACTGGCGGTTGCCGCTATTGCGGGTATCCTGCTCAATGCAATACTTCCGGGCAACGATTATGTGTTTAAAGCCGACCCCACCGCGGAGAATGAGGCTGTAAGCGTTGCCGAGGATTGCGCTCCCGAAGCATCGGCGCAGGCGGATATGACGAATAATAAAACGGAAAACACTTCGGAAAAAGAAGATGAATAAAAAACGGCCACCGGTTTTTTGAACCGGTGGCTGCTTTTTTATGTTGTTTCATCCTCGTTCGTATGTAATTTGCTTTCTTTGATTTTGTCTGTCAGGTTGTCTATCTTATTTTTTATGTCGGGCATGGAATAATCAATCATCTTCTCCACACTTATCGAATCAACCAGACTTTTGGCAAGTGTGCGCACGATCACGGGAATCTCGTCATCCTTGTCATCTACAAGTGTTTTCATTCTCAATATTGCCGGTATAAGGCTCTTATAATTCTTTATGCTGATGTCCTTAAGTGAACCTATGCCGCTCTTTTTTGCTATCTCAAATACAGCCGTAGCCGCCGCTTTCATTTTTTCGGGCGGCAAAGTATCAAGGCTTTGTGTCAGCGTATCCTCCATATATTCGGAAAGCAGACTGAATTTTTCCGTGCGCGCAAATTCCGCTGCGCTTGTGACCCAAGTGAAAATATTGTGCTGCGATACTCCGGCAGCGGTGCTTTTTACGATTTTCGTTTTCCCTCCGATGGTGAGCATTCTTCCGATTATGGAGTCCTCAGGCAGAATGTTTACTATCTTTTCACTGTTCTTTCGTGTGAACAGTATGTTTGCTATGTCTTCGGGAAAGCCGGGTCCGTCGTTGTTGTACACTCTGATTATCCGTTCTTTTTCTTCGTCTCTTAAAAACAGATAAGCGAAAAGCGCAAGATTACCGCCCTTGGAGTGACCTCCGAGAAAAAACTTCCCTTTGCGTTCTTCCAGCTCTTCGGTTACATAGCAGAGCGCGGAGGTCTGGCTCGAAATCGGAAAAGAGTATGCAAGCTCTGCGTCCTCGTAAAAGCTGACGATCTTATCGTCCGTGCCGCGAAAAGCGATAAAGAAAGTATCCGCGTCCGTTGCGAATGTAACGGCATAAAAAGCGTTTGCAAGGTCTTCGCTCAGTATCTCAACGCAGTTGTATACGGCTGTGTAGCCGAAACGTATGCTTTTACCCACTGCCTTTAAAAGCGCAACGGTATCGGCTGTTGCTTTGTTATCGTCCGCCGGAATTTCGTATTCTTCGGAGATTTCGCCGAGTGTTTTTCCGGCATATCCTGAAAAATCAAGATATGCCAGTCTGCTGAAGACTGCATTGTCAATATCGGAAATACCCATTTCGTTAAATCGGAATGAGCCGTATTTTTTAACATAATCAAATATATCCGCCATGGTTTCACCTTTCAGTTCCTATGCTGATATTTTACTTCATTTTTGAAGGATAAACAATAAATTTCTGAAATTTATATGATGCGGGATGATGTATTATGACATTTGACGAAAAAGGTTAAAATTTGGTGTCAAATACCGCCTTATTCTTGCAAAGGCACTGCTTATGGTTTATCATATCTGTGTCATTTGATAATTATGCTTTTCAGCGGAGATTTTTATGGAACTTCTTAAGCGCAAAATCAGAGACGAGGGAGAGGTTTACGAGGGAAATATCCTTAAGGTGGACTGCTTTTTGAACCATCAAATCGATATTCCCTTTCTCCGTGAGGTAGGAAAGGAATTTCACCGCCTTTATAAAAACGAAAATGTAAATAAAATACTCACCATTGAGGCGTCCGGCATAGCGATCGGCTCAATGGTGGCGCAGGAATTCGGATGCCCCCTTGTTTTCGCGAAAAAGAATAAAACAAAAAATATAGCCGGGGATGTGTATGTTACGCCCGTTGAATCTTTTACGCATGGCACAACTTATAATATTATGGTTTCAAAGCGCTTTCTCGGAAAAGACGATGTTGTGCTTATCGTTGATGATTTTCTCGCTGTTGGCAATGCGATGCGCGGTCTTATAGCGATGGTCAAAGAAAGCGGCGCGCGTCTTGCGGGCTGCGGCGCGGTGATTGAAAAGGGCTATCAGCACGGCGGCGATAAGATCAGAGCAAGCGGCATCAGGGTCGAAAGTCTTGCCGTTGTTGAAAGTATGGATTGCAAAACCGGTGAGATCGTTTTCAGAGAATAATTTTCAGGGTTATTCGGCGAAAGCCTTATAATAAAATTTTAATTATACTTCGGAGGTAGTAAGAAATGAAATTTTCAAAAAAGATCATAGCAGTGCTTCTTGCTCTTGTTCTTGTCTTTTCTTTTGCCGCCTGCACGGCAAGCGAAGACGGCGGAGATAAGGCTGCTTCAGGCGTTGACGTCAAGATCGGTGTTATCGAGATAGGCGACGATACCGAAACTTATACAAAAGCGCATTCAGACGGTATAAGAGCTGCGGCGGAAAAACTCGGTATCCCGTCTGAAAATATTATTTGGAAAGAGAAAGTTCCCGATACGGACGAGTGTTACACAGCCGCAACAGAGCTGGTAGCATCAGGCTGTAATCTTGTTATTTCAAACAGCTACGGTCATCAGGATTATATGGTACAGGCTGCCGAGGAAAATCCCGATGTAACTTTTGTTGCTATGACAGGCGATTACGCCGCCATTTCGGGCCTTGATAACTTCTATAACGCTTTCACAAAGATCTTCCAGGCAAGATATGTATCAGGCGTTGTTGCCGGTATGAAGCTCAAGGAGCTTCAGGATAACGATCAGCTTTCCGATTCCAACTTTGATGAGAACGGAAATATCAAGATCGGTTACGTAGGCGCATTCCCGTACGCAGAGGTCGTTTCCGGCTACACCGCTTTCTATCTCGGAATAAAGTCCGTGGTTGAGAATATTGTTATGGATGTTCAGTACACAAATTCCTGGTTTGACCTTGAGGGCGAGGCTGCTGCAGCTGAAACGCTTCTTGCTCGCGGCTGCGTTATCATCGGTCAGCATGCGGATTCAACCGGTGCCCCGACAGCCGTTCAGGATGCTTATAACAACGGAACCGTGGCTTACAGCGTCGGCTACAATATCGATATGACTGACGTTGCTCCCGATGTTGCGCTCACATCTTCCACAAACAACTGGCAGGTTTATTATGAAGAGCTCTTCTCAAACTTCATGAACGGCACTGCCATAACGCAGGATTGGGCAAAGGGCTTTGAGGCTGACGCGGTAGGCATCACGCAGCTTGGCTCTGCCTGCGCTGCAGGTACGCAGGAGGCTGTAGACAAGGCGATTGCCGATATAAAGGCAGGCACGCTTCAGGTATTTGATACCTCTACATTTACTGTTGACGGCGAAACCGTAGCAGCAGCTCCCGTAGACCTTACATATTATGAATATACCACAGGCGCGCCGACTGCTGTATATCAGGGTGAAACAAAAGAGGCGATCGTTACCGATTCCGCAAATAATATCACCTATTTTGACGAGTCGGTTCTCAGAGCAGCTCCGTACTTCACACTCAGAATAGACGGTATCACAGAGCTCAACGCTAACGGTTAATTTAAAAACTCATTAAAGGGAAGCCGAAAAGCTTCCCTTTAATTTACTTTATTATTTGCTGGGAGCACGTTTTTGTTTGATTTTACGGTCCGCGCCCGGTAATTACATAAAAAGGAGCGATATTTTGGAACAGATTGCCGTTAAAATGACAAATATAACCAAAACCTTCGGCAGCGTAGTTGCAAATAACAATATCAGCATGGATATCCGCCGCGGGGAGATTCTTTCGCTTTTGGGTGAAAACGGAAGCGGAAAGACTACCCTGATGAATATGCTTTCCGGCATCTATTTCCCGGATGAGGGCAGGATCTATGTTGACGGCCGCGAGGTTGCGATACGCTCTCCCAGAGATGCTTATGACTTGGGAATCGGTATGATACACCAGCATTTTAAACTGGTGGATGTTTTTACCGCCGCTGAAAACGTTGCTCTCGGACTGGACAAAAAACAGAAATTTGATAAGAAGGCAATTGCAAAGCGTATGACCGAGATCTGCCGGAAGTACGGCTTTGAAATCGATACTTCCCAAAAGGTCTACACAATGACCGTTTCACAAAAGCAGACGCTGGAAATCGTCAAGGCGCTTTACAGGGGGGCGGACATCCTGATTCTTGACGAACCTACTGCCGTTTTAACGCCTCAGGAAACGCAAAAGCTGTTTAATGTAATCAGAAGCATGCGTGATGACGGAAAATCCATTGTCATCATTACGCACAAGCTAAACGAGGTGCTTGAAATCTCCGACAGGGTAGCCATACTCCGAAAGGGTGAATATGCCGGAGATATCAATACGGCTGACGCGACGGAAGAAATACTTACCGAGATGATGGTGGGCAAGAAAGTGGAACTCAACATCAAGAGGGATGACCCCGTAGATCCGCAGAAACGTCTCGATGTTAAAAATCTTTCCGTCAGAAACAGTGACGGTGTGCTCGTCCTTAACAATGTTTCCTTTACCGCCAACAGCGGTGAGATCCTCGGAATAGCAGGTATATCCGGCTGCGGTCAGAAAGAACTTCTTGAGTCGATAGCAGGTCTTCAGAAAACGGTTCAGGGCAGCAGTATCGTTTATACTCCGGCGCAGGGAGAACCGCAGGAGCTCGTCGGCAAAACGCCCAAAGCAATCCGCAATCTGGGCATCTCTCTTTCGTTTGTGCCTGAGGACAGGCTCGGTATGGGTCTGGTCGGCTCAATGGGAATGACGGAAAATATGCTTCTGCGCACATTTGACAAAGGCGGACCGATTATATCACAGAAAGAGCCGAGAGCACTGGCTGAAAAAGTCAGACAGGATCTTGAGGTGGTCACTCCCGATATCAATACGCCCGTAAGGCGTCTTTCCGGCGGAAACGTGCAGAAAGTTCTTGTGGGCAGGGAGATCTCAGGTTCTCCCTCGGTTCTTATGACGGCTTATGCCGTACGCGGTCTGGATATCAATACGTCTTACGCCATATACAATATTCTCAATGAGGAAAAGAAAAAAGGAGCCGCCGTTATCTATGTCGGCGAAGATCTTGACGTGCTGCTTGAGCTTACGGACAGGATCATGGTGCTTTGCGGCGGCAGAGTGAACGGAATTTTTGATACAAGAAATGTAACAAAAGATGAAATAGGGCTTATGATGACAAGTCTGAAAGAGGAGGGGGAGAAATAATGGCATCGGATACTTCCGTTAAAGAGCCTTTGATAAGGCTTTCCAAAAAGGATGATGTTTCCAATCTTAAAGCCTGGTGCTACCGTGGGATCGCCCTTGTTCTGGGGCTTGTTGCCGTGGCTGTGTTCATGAAAATCGTTATAGACATCAGCCCGATCGAGCTTTATTCCACAATGCTGAAAGGCGCTTTCGGTAATAAAATATATCTTTCCAGTACGATCGTTTATACTACAAAGCTATTATGCATAGCCGTTGCGCTTGCTCCCGCGTTTAAAATGCGCTTCTGGAATATCGGGGCTGAAGGTCAGCTCCTTGCCGGCGGTCTTGCAACGGCGATCGTTATGATCTATTGCTCAACCGCGCTTTCTCCTGCGCTGCTCATGGTTGTAATGTTTATCGCAGCTGTCGCCGCAGGCGCGCTCGTCGGTTTCTTCCCCGCGTTCTTTAAAGCAAAGTTCAACACCAACGAAACGCTTTTTACGCTTATGATGAATTATGTTGTAATCAAGCTCGTTGACTTCTTCTATGATAAATGGAAGGGCACGGCGTCTTCCCTCGGCAAAATAAACCGCGCAACGAAAGCCGGTTATCTGCCCGAGATTTTTGACACCAGCTGGGCGCTGAATGCAATCATAGTGCTGGTGCTTACGGTGCTGGTCTTCCTTTATCTGAAGAAAACGAAACACGGTTACGAAATCGCTGTTGTCGGAGAATCAATAAATACGGCGAAATATGCCGGAATAAATGTTGATAAAGTCGTAATACGCACGATGCTTATGTCCGGCGCGATCTGCGGTGTCTGCGGTTTTCTTACCGTTGCCGGTCAGGATCATACGATCTCCTCAAGCACAACGGGGGGCGGCTACGGCTTTACTGCGATTATCGTGGCATGGCTTGCGAAGTTTAACACCATACAGATGGTGTTTATATCCTTGTTTATTGTTATGCTTGAACGAGGCACGAATCTTATTGCAAATTCAAACGACGCGTTTGACTCCTCAGCGTCCAAGATCGTTATCGGAATCGTTTTGTTCTTCGTTATCGGAGCGGAATTCTTTATTAATTACAAACTGAATTTCCGCAAAAAGAACGCATAAGGAGGACTATATGGAAAATTTGATTGTTTGGCTTACGAGAACCGTGATTTTCGGCTCTGTAATTATGTACGGTGCGATCGGCGAAACGATTACACAGAAATCGGGAAACCTGAATCTCGGAACACCCGGTGTTATGTGCATCGGCGCGGCTTTCGGCTTTTCCGGCGCGTATCTGTACCAAACGAATGTTGAAAATCCAAACGCCGTTCTGATCATCCTGATCGGTCTGGCATGTGCGTTCTTTTCATCGTTCCTTGCCGGCGCTCTTTTCAGTCTGCTTACCACAACGCTTCGTGTTAACCAGAATATAACCGGGCTGACGCTCACGATCTTCGGAGTCGGTCTTGCGAAGTTCTTCGGCACGTTCGTTATTCCGGAAGGCTCGACCTCAACGAAGGCGGATTTTGCCAATGAGGTGTTTTCATATAAGATTTTCGGATTCCTGAATCATGGATTCGGGCAGGTATTTTTCTCCTATGGCTTTATGATGTATCTTGTTATCATCATCGCTGTCGGCGCAACGCTGTTCCTGAATAAAACAAGAACGGGACTCAATCTGCGCGCAGTAGGAGAATCTCCGGCAACTGCGGACGCGGCCGGTATAAATGTAACGAAATACAAATATCTTGCCACCTGCATCGGCTGCGGTATAACCGGTCTCGGCGGCGTGTATTATGTGCTGGATTACAATTACGGCACTTGGGCAACCGCCGCAGGAGACGCTATCGAGGCTCTTGCATGGCTTTCCGTGGCGCTCGTTATATTTGCTACATGGAAGCCGATCAACCTCATTTGGGGCTCATATATCTTCGGTTTCTGCTACTGGGCATACAATTATATTCCGAGTGTATTCGGCTGGAATATCAATTCATTCATTGCCCAGATGCTGCCTTATATCGTAACGATCATTGTGCTCGTGATAGGTTCTATGAGAAAGAAAAAAGAAAATCAGGGACCGGCGTCGCTCGGACTTTCTTATTTCAGGGAGGAAAGATAGTTTATGCTTAAGGATATTGAAAGAGTGCTTGTGACCGAGGATGAGCTCAGGGAGATCAATGAAAGGCTCGGCAAAAGAATAACGGAGGATTTCAAGGGCAAAAATCTGCTGGTGCTCGGTATTCTGAAGGGCTGCGTGTTCTTTATGACGGATCTCGTCCGCCGTATCGAGCTTCCAATGAGCATTGATTTTATGTCTGTTTCGTCCTACGGCTCGGGAACCGAGTCAACGGGGCGTGTTAAGATCACGAAAGATATTGATATAGATTTGAACGGTTATGACATTCTTATTGTTGAGGATATTCTGGACAGCGGCAGAACACTGAAATATGTCTCCGATATTCTCAGAACACGAGGCGCAAACTCGATCAGTATAGTGACGCTGCTTGATAAGCCGGAGAGAAGAGTTGCGCCCATAGCTCCCGACTATGTCGGCTGCAGTGTCCCAGATGAATTTGTGGTCGGCTATGGACTTGATTATGACCAGAAGTACAGAAATCTTCCGTATATAGGCGCTCTCAAAAGAAGCGTATATGAAAAATAAACTGCTATGTTGTTGCAGTTTTGTAAATCTTAATTCAAAACCGCGTTGTTTTTATGTGCTGAATGTAAAAACACGCGGTTTATTTTTTAATGCTTCTTATCATTTTGTTAATTATTTATAGGAATTTATGCCCGAATTTGTAATATTTCTTTAAAAATAATATAAAAAGTTATTTATTTTGTAATGGTTTAATGATATAATATTACAAATATAATGGCTTATTAGGCGGTTTGCGCAGTTCTAAAGGGGGGCTTATGCTTGAAATGGGTAAAGATTGTTTCAGCGGTTTTGCTGCTTTGCATTGTTTTGAGCGGCTGCTCTTTCAGGTTTGCCTCATCGGTGGACGAGCTGATCTCACCTGTGTCGCCGCAGGGCGATGACGCCGCTGTGCAGAACGCATTGATCTCCTATGCCGGCGGCGGTTATACACTAAAGACTCCGTCTGCAGGCGAATTCAGAACGGCATACAGCTTTTACGATACGGACGGGGATTCGCAGGAAGAGGCGGTCGTGTTTTATGAGCCGCAGCAGTCTCCCGGAAAAATAAGTATAGCCGTTATAGATAAATCGGGGGATAACTGGTCTGTTGTATACAGTCTCCAAAACGATTATTCCGATGTTTATTCTCTTGATTTTTCAGACCTCAACGGGGACGGAAATAAAGAATTCATCGTTATGTGGGATGTTATAAGCAATTCAACAAACCATATTCTTTCGGTGTATTCCCAGAATTTTGAAGAAGGGTATGCGCTCGAGACGCTCGGTTCGGATATAACGGTAAACAGCTGCCTGCCGGTCGATATGGATCTGGACTCAACTGATGAATTACTCGTCTTTACGATCGAAACAGGGGACAGTGTTTCCGCGTCAGCCACTCTGTATGAATACAGTAAGGACGGCAGGGAGACCCTTGGCAGAACAAGGCTGGACGGTCATATAAGCTATTACGATAAAATAAGAGCACAGGAGACGGACGGGCGCGTATATATTTATGCCGACGCTGTTAAATCCGACGGAACACAGATGCTCACCGAAGTGATTTACTGGTCCGATTACTACAATACGATCATCTCACCGTTTTTCAGCTATTCAACAGGCGTGACGAGTTCCACAACAAGGGAGTCCATGCTCAATTGCATGGATGTCGATTCAGACGGTGTGATCGAAATTCCCATCGATGCCGAAGTGGCGGATCTGCCGTCCGACGTGTATGCTGTTGAATGGACTAAATATGACAGCTCAGTGCTGAAATCAGCTTGCTACTCGCTTGCTGTTCGCAAAGATGAATATCAGATCATCATTCCCGATGATTATATCAACGATATAAAGATATCCTATTCAGCCGAAGATTCCTGCCTGACGGTGACGGATAAAAGCGATGAAGTTTTGTTTTCTGTTTCCTGCGTTTTGAAAGCGCATTATGAGGAAAACTCCGCGCTCTATTCGGATTACTCGATCATAGCGGACAGTTCGGGATATCTCTATTTGGCACAAACGGGGGAAAACGGTGAAGCGGACTTTTCCGTTGAAGCCCTTAAAACTATGATTAGAACAAATGAAGGAGAATAATCTATGAAAAAAGTACTTGTTGCGGAAGACGAGGAATCCATTCGCGAATTTATCGTTATAAACCTTACAAGAAGCGGGTACGAGGTGGAGCAGGCGGAAAACGGCGCCGTTGCGCTTGACCTGTTTTCAAAAGACGAGAGCTCTTTCGATGTGGCAATTCTGGATATTATGATGCCGGAGATAGACGGGCTTACTGTTTGCAAGGAGCTTCGCAAAAGGTCGTCTGATCTCGGTATAATCATGCTTTCTGCAAAAACGCAGGAAATGGATAAGGTCACAGGGTTGCTTGTGGGCGCTGACGATTATGTTACCAAGCCGTTCTCACCCAGCGAGCTTATGGCAAGGGTTGACGCTGTGTATCGTCGGGTAGAGATGACCAGAGGCTTCAGAAAAGCGGATTCCGCTCTTGATGTGATCGTGCTGGATGAATTTGAACTTAATCTCAGAAACCGCACGCTGTCCAAGGCGGGAAAGCTGATAGAACTTACGCAGGTGGAATTTCAGATCATAGAGTATTTCTTCAGAAATCCGAATGCAGCTCTCAGCAGAACCGATATTTTAAAACAGGTTTGGGGCAGCAATTATTTCGGTGATGAAAAGATCGTTGACGTAAATATACGCCGGCTAAGGATGAAGATAGAGGATAACCCGTCCGCCCCTGCAAGGCTTGTAACCATATGGGGACTGGGCTATAAATGGATAACAGATAAAAAATAAACCTAACGGAAGCGTTATAAATGAAAGAAAAGTTTGCTCGAAAATTTCATATGCATAAAATTGACGGGCTAACCAGACGATGGCTTATCAATATTGTTTTTGTTGTTGTGATCCTGCTTGTGGCTGCATTTGTTGCGGCAAGTGTTTTTGTAAAGAATTATTACTACAATTCTGTTGAGAATATTCTCGAATCCGGCGCGTCTGCAAACGCGGTCGAGTATTTTTCCTCAAATCTTGATTCCGGAACTTCTCTTGAATCTTCTGCTTCGGGTTTTATAGACAGCTATGCTTATAAAGAGAACACCACTGTTTGGGTGATCAACAACGAAGGCGATGTGATTGCGTCATCAAACGGCTTTTCGGTCGAGAATTCCGATATGCCGGATTTCACGGAGGCAATGTCGGGCAGTTCGGGCACGGGAAAATACATAGGAAAGGTGTTCGACGGCGGAGATAAGATCATGGCGCTGTCCCGCGTTATCCAAAATTCCCGCGGCGTTAATGTTGGCGCTGTCAGAGTTATGACTTCGATAGGCGAGGTGGATACGCAGATCAGCGCGATCATCATTCTGTTGTTTTTTATCATGCTGTTTATATTCGCTATCATTCTGCTCTCCAACCTGTTCTTCATCAGATCTATCATCATTCCGATCAGGGAGATCACAGAGACCACGAAAAGGATAGCTGGCGGAAATCTTGATTCGAGAATTGAAAAAAAGTATGACGACGAAATAGGAAACCTTTGCGATTCAATTAATTCGATGGCTTCCGAGATAGCAACCGCGGATAAAATGAAGAATGATTTTATCTCAACGATATCGCATGAACTGCGTACTCCGCTTACGTCAATAAAGGGATGGGCGGAAACACTGTTTTACAGCAAGGAAATCCAGCAGGACGAGCTGACCGTGAAAGGTCTGCAGGTGATCGTCAAAGAATCGGGCAGGCTTGAGGGCTTTGTTGAGGAGCTGCTTGATTTCAGCCGCCTGCAAAGCGGAAGAATGATCTTACGGCTTGTGAGAACAGATATTTTTGCAGAGCTTGACGAGACTGTGTTCACTTTCTGCGAAAGGGCAATGCGCGAGGGGATAGAGGTAAGATACAGTATTCCCGAACTTCCCGCCCCTGCCAACGCAGATCCCAACAGACTCAAGCAGGTGTTTATGAATATTCTTGATAACGCGCTGAAATATTCAAGAGCGCCGAGCAAAATCTTTGTTAAGGCAGAGTTTTCAAAGCTTGACGGTGCCGACGCTGTTAAGATTTCGATAGCGGATCAGGGCTGCGGCATATCCAAGGAAGATCTGCCGCATGTATTTGATAAATTTTATAAGGCAAATGTTTCGGTTAAAGGCTCTGGTATAGGCCTTGCCGTTACAAATGAAATCGTTCATTTACACAAGGGTAAGTTGGAGATAGACAGCGAAGAGGGGAGAGGTACCCTTGTCACAATATATCTTCCGGTTGACAGTGTGCCGTCAAAGCAGGAGATCGATTTGGCTTCTGCCGGGCAGCAGCAGGTGACGGACGAAGATATAACATTGAAAGGTGATAAAAGCCATGAGTAAAAAAACGCATAAGACTTCAGTAGGCGGTCAGGCGCTTATTGAAGGCGTTATGATGCAGGGACCGCGCGGTATGGCAACAGCCGTCAGAAAGCCGGACGGCGAAATACAGACCGAGTATCATACAGTCAAACATTTAAGGGATAAGAGCAGATTTTTCGATCTGCCAATCGTCAGAGGAATAGTCGGTTTTGCCGAATCTATGATTATGGGCTATAAAACGCTTATGTATTCTGCCGAAGTTTCGGGCATGGAGGATATCGAGGAGCAGGATATGAGCAAATTTGAACGCTGGTTGAACGATAAATTCGGCGAAAAGCTCATAAGTGCCGTAACCATGATAGGCTCGGTGCTGGGAGTGGCGCTTGCGTTTTTGCTTTTCTTTTATTTCCCTGTGCTCGTGTTCAATAAGGCAAACGAATGGGCAAACGGTGCAATAACGGATTATCAGGGCCTTATTGAAGGCGTGATGAAGATCCTTATTTTTGTGATCTATATAGCCGCCGTCAGCCGGATGAAAGATATAAAAAGAATGTTCATGTACCACGGCGCGGAGCACAAATCCATAGCCTGTTATGAAGCGGGACTGGATCTGACGGTTGAAAACGCAAAAAAATGTACGCGGTTTCACCCCAGATGCGGAACATCGTTTATTTTTGTGGTCTTAATCTTCAGTATTGTTTTTTACACTGTTATAGCTAAGATATTTCCTGAAATAGCGGCTGTAAGAGTGTTGTGGCTGATTCTCAAGCTTGCGTTTCTGCCGATCATCATGGGAATCTGCTATGAATTCATAAGATATGCCGGCAGGCACGACAATCTGTTCGTGAAAATCGTTTCCGCGCCGGGCTTATGGATGCAAAGGCTTACCACAAATGAGCCGGACGATGATATCCTTGAGGTGGGCATCGCGGCAATCAAAGCCGTTATTACGGATAATCCCGAGGATGATGAGATAAAGTGAATTTGAAAGAAGCTTATAATTACTGTGTTTATTTTCTCAGCGCAAACGGTGTTGACGAGGCGGAATTCAAGGCGCTGTGCCTTGTGTGCCATCTTGCCGGTATTCAAAACAGTCAGTATGAGCAGCATAAACAGGATACTGTGATGATGAAGCCTCTTGCGGATGCTCTGTGGAGACTCAAAAGCGGCGAACCGCTGCAATACATTTTAGGCAAGTGGGATTTTTATGAATCCGAGTTTTTCGTAGGGAAAGGCGTTCTGATACCGCGCCCGGAGACGGAGGAACTGACCGCGCTTGCCGTAAAAAAAGCACGGCAGCTTGCTTCTCCCGTTATATATGATCTGTGTTCGGGAAGCGGCTGCATAGGCATAAGCATTGCAAAGGCGGTTCCCGGTTCGGATGTCTTTTGCATAGAAAAAAGCAGAGCGGCTATGGAATACCTAGTAAAAAACGCAAAAGATATTCCTAACGCTCACCCTGTTTTGGGCGATGTTTTCAATGCCGATTCTTTAAAAAATACAGCGGAAAACAGTATGGATATGATCGTTTCAAATCCGCCGTATATCCGATCGGGTGAAATACCTTTGCTTCAGACGGAAGTGTCGTTTGAGCCTAAAGAGGCGCTGGACGGCGGCGAGAGCGGTCTTGACTTTTACGTTTGTATAGCCGAAGAATGGAAACGGTTTTTGAAGCCCGGCGGACTTCTGCTTCTCGAAATCGGCGAGGATCAGGCGGAGGATATTTCCGTTCTCCTGCAACACAATGATTACAGTAATATATGTATTCTGAATGATATTTACGGCAATCCCAGAATTGCCTGTGCCGAAAAATAAGTTAAGGGTGTTATTATGTCTTCCATATTAAGCGCAATATTCTCCGGCAATATGTATTATGCCGTTCTTATGATCATTGCAAGGGCGATCGTTGTTTTTCTTTGTCTTCCCGTGCATGAGCTTTGTCATGGGCTTGCAGCTTATAAGCTCGGCGATGATACTGCCAAAAAGCTGGGCAGGCTTTCCTTTAATCCGATCGCTCATCTTGATCCGATCGGAACGATTATGATCTTCCTTTTCGGAATAGGCTACGCGAAGCCCGTTCCGATCAATCCTCTTAAATTTAAGGATTACAGAAAAGGCGTGGCGCTAACCGCGCTCGCGGGACCGCTTTCCAATCTGGCGATGGCATTTGTCTTCGCGTTTGTCGGTTCTGCTGTTGCAAGCTTTGCCGATGCTGGCAGTACCGCGGTGCGCATCATCGTGCTTCTCATTTCACTTGCAGCCGATATTAATATTTCGCTTGCCGTGTTTAATCTTCTGCCTATTCCGCCGCTTGACGGCTCCAGAATATTGGGCGCCGTTCTGCCGGACAGGCTTTACGAAAAATATTTCAGGTATGAGCGCTATATTATGATCGGCCTTATCGTGATTTTGTTCACTCCGCTTCTCAATGCGCCTCTGCGCTTTCTCAACAATGTTTTTCACTCATTTATTTATTTCATCCCGGAACTCATTTTCGGTTGATAAGAGGTAAAATGGAACAGTTAAGTTACAAGCTCGAAGTGTTTGAAGGACCTATGGACCTTCTGCTTCATCTTATAAGCAAGCATAAACTGAATATCAATGATATTCCGATAGTGGAACTCGTAAATCAGTATCTGGATTATGTCCGCCGTATGGAAGAGGCGGATTTTGAAGTCGCCGGCGATTTTTTGGAAATGGCTGCCCGTCTGATCTATATTAAAACAGTTTCGCTTCTTCCGAAGCATGAGGAAGCTGAACAGCTGAAAAAAGAGCTGACGGGAGAGCTGATCGAATACCGCGACTGCAAGCTTATGGCTCAGAAGCTCAGCAGGCAGACCCAAGGCTTTGACCGCTTTGTCCGACCGCCGCAGGAGGGTTATGTGAATTATGATTACGAACGTTTTCACGAGGGAGAAGAGCTGCTGAACGCGTATGTTTCGGCAGCCGGGCGTGCACAGCGCAAGCTTCCGCCCCCGATCGATTCTTTTAAACAGATCGTTGCCAGAAAATTCGTGAACGTGGCTGAGAAGATAGGCGGCGTTATGGATAAACTGAGATCACGCGGCAAAGTCAGATTTCTTAGGCTTTTCTCAGACGCAAAGTCCAAAAGCGATATCGTTGCAACTTTTCTTGCCGTGCTGGAGCTTGCCAAGACCAAGCAAATACTGCTTGAAGGTTCAATGGAGAATCCCGAAGTGAAGATCGTAAGCGAGGTGAAGAGCGGTGAAGAATGAGAACAATGTGCTTGCAAGGCTGGAAGCCATGCTGTTTGCCTGCGGCGATCCTGTTGAGCCGGCCAGGCTTGCGGAGGTGCTTGAGCTTGATGTGGAGAGCGTTACAAAAATGCTCGGCTGCCTTTCGGATACATATGAGGAACGCCCCTGCGGTCTGCGTCTCATCAGAATAGACGGAAAATATCAGCTCTGCACAAGAGAAGAATATGCAGATGATGTCAGAAAACTCCTTGAGATAAAGAAAAACACGCCTCTTTCCCAGGCGGCTTTTGAGGTCCTTGCGATCATCGCCTATAATAAATCCGTAACCAAAAGTTTTATAGAGCAGATACGTGGCGTGGATTGCTCAGGCTCGATCTCAAATCTTGTTCAGAAAGGTCTGATAGAGGAAAAGGGCAGGCTGGACCTGCCCGGCAGGCCTTTGGTATACGGCACTACGGACAGATTTTTAAGATGTTTTTCGCTGTCAAGCCTTGATGATCTGCCGGATCTGCCGTCCGCCGAGGAAGAAAATAAAGAAAATGGGCAAACGACCTTGTTTGACGGAGATAAAAATGTTACAATAGAAAGCGAAACAGATCAGACAGGGGAAGAGGGCGAAGAATGACAGCGTTAATCATACTTGCAGTTATCATAGTCATCATCGCCGTAATACTTTCGGTATCGGCAACATTCACCATTACTTATGATCATAAATGGAAAACAAAGATCGGCGTATTGTGGTTTGAATGGGATATTGAACTGACTAAAATACTGGATTTCATTCTTTTTCCGCAAAAAAGCGCGGAAAATGTTAAGGCAAAAAAACAGAAAACCGAACAGCCGCCTAACGAAAAGCCGAAAGACGATCAAAAGAAAATCACAGAAGCAGAAGCGAACACGACCGCGCCGGATGCATCTCAGAAGGCAGACGGTTCAGACGGCGAAAAGAAAACAGACTCAGACGCCGAATCGGAAAATAAGCCGAAGCAAAAACAGGCTAAGCCCAATTTCTTAAAGAATATCTGGGATAAAGACGGTATCGTCGGCATCATGACTTTTGTTTCCAATATGCTCCAAACGGCTTCAAGCGCCGTAACAAGTTTAATTAGGGGCTTTCATATTCATTCCTTTTATGTTAAAATATTAGTCGGAGGCTCTGACGCGGATGAGATCGCACGTGCCTACGGCAGAATCTGCAAATATTATTATCCGTTTAAGGGCGCCGTTTTAAGCGGTATGAAGGTGGATCATTATGATGACTGGATCGCTCCCGATTTTATTGCGCCGCGCAACGAATACGGCTTCCAGTTCATCGGTTCGATCAGCGTGGGGGCGCTGCTTCGAGTAGTGCTTGCCGCGGCAAAAACATTCTTGGTAAATATAATTAAAAATAAATAATATTTCTTTGTAAGGAGATAAGAAGTATGAAAGAAACACCCGTAAATAAGATTATGGAAAACACACTTGAAAAAATGCGTGAGATGGTTGATGTTTCCACCATCATCGGTGAGCCGATCCAGACTGGGGATACGACCCTTATTCCCGTTTCAAAGGTTTCATACGGCTTCACCAGCGGCGGAACGGATCTGCCGTCCAAGCAGAACGCCGAACTGTTCGGCGGCGGCGGCGGTGGCGGAATCACGATTTCACCTGTTGCTTTCATCGTTATCCAGGGCGAAAAAGTAAGAATGATGCAGATCAACAACTATACTTCGTCCGCAGACCGCGCAATAGCGATGATTCCTGAACTCGTTGATCAGATCTCGCAGCTTGTCAAGGCTAAGGATGAGCCGAAGGCAGACGAAAACAGCGTGGAATAACCGCAATAATTTATAAAATTTTAATCACCTGCATATAATTAGCAGGTGATTAATTTTGTTCAGAAGATTTTGTCTTTTTTTAGCGCTGATACTGGTTATCCCGGTGAACATGCGGCAGGTTTCGGCGGCGGAGTGCTCGGCTGCAAGCGCTGTTGTGATGGATGCGGATTCGCTCGAGGTGCTGTATGAGAAAAACGCGGACGAGAAACGCTCCATAGCTTCAACAACAAAAATCCTGTCTGCGCTGATCGCCTGTGAAAGCGGAAAACTGGATGAGACCGTTACCGTGACCTGGGATATGGTCAATACGCACGGCTCGCTTCTCGGACTTCGTGAAAATGATAAAATATCTCTTTATGATCTCACGGTCGGCATGATCCTTCCGTCCGGGAATGACGCCGCAAACGCCGTCGCCCTCTATCTCGGCGGAAGCTTTGAGGGTTTTGCCGCTATGATGAACAGAAAAGCGGCAGAAATCGGAATGGTCAATTCCCTGTTCGTCACACCGTCGGGTCTAGATGAGGGAGAGCATCATTCAACGGCACGCGATATGGCTCTGCTTACGGCTTATGCTATGAAAAACGAGACTTTCGCGCAGATCTTTTCCTTGTCAAAGGCGGATGTAACTGTCAGCGGCGAAAAGCTTACCGTATACAATCACAACAGGCTGCTTTGGGAAATGGACGGCTGTGTCGGCGGTAAAACCGGTTTTACGGATAAGGCGGGGCGCTGCCTCGTTTCGGCAGCGCGCAGAAACGGCAATACGCTTATATGTGTTACGCTTAATGCGCCGGATGACTGGAACGATCATCAGAAGCTTTATGAAGAATGCTTTGATAAATATACTCAGCACAACGAATCCGGCAGCATAGAAGTTGCGGCAGTCGGCGGAAATCAGGATCGGATACAGGCAGCGTATAACGCAGACGTAAGCGTGCTGAATGAAGATCTTGTTACAGTGGAGCTGTATGCGCTTCCGTTCGTCTATTGTCCTGTCAAGCAGGGGGATAAGATCGGAAAAGCGGTTATAAAGTATAAAGAAAAGGAGATCCTGACCGTTGCGATAACGGCGCAGGAAAGCGTGGAATATTATTATGCCGAATCCAAATGAGATAAGACTGCAGAAATTTATGGCGGAATGCGGCGTTGCCTCAAGGCGCAAATGCGAACAGCTTATAGAAGAGGGGCGCGTAAAGGTAAACGGTCACCCCGCCGTTCTGGGTTCAAAGGTAAATCCTAAAAAAGATATTGTGACCGTGCGCGGCAAGAGAATCGTAAAACAGACCAAAATGCGTTATATAATGCTCCACAAACCGCGCGGCTACGTCACAACGGTTTCCGATGAGCTGGGCAGAAAAACGGTCATGGACCTGATCGGTTCGGTGAACGAACGCGTTTATCCCGTGGGCAGGCTCGACCGGGATTCGGAGGGCCTTTTGCTTCTTACGAATGACGGCGAGCTGGCAAACGCTCTTATGCACCCGTCCTTTAGTATAGTCAAAACTTATCGGGTCACCGTTCGCCCCGGCGCGGATGACGAAGCGCTGGAAGGCATGAGAAACGGAGTCGAGATCGACGGAGCGAAAACCGCTCCTTGTGAAATAACCGTGCTCAGCGAAAACGCGGATAGATCGGTGCTTGAATTCAAGATACACGAGGGCAGAAACCGTGAGATAAGAAAGATGTGCGAGGCATATGATCTTGAGGTCGCAAGGCTTAAAAGAATAGCTCTCGGTCCTCTTAAGCTCGGTATGCTTTCCGCCGGTGAGCACCGTGAGCTGAATGAAACGGAATTGAAAAAGCTCTTCCGCGCCTGCGGACTGAGCTATGAAAAAAAGAGATAATACACGCTGAACAGGGTTCGAGAAATCGAGCTGAATTTCGCATTTGGCAAAAGGTGACGGAAGCTGAACAAGATATGGTTTAAAGCGAAATTTTTCCGCCGCAAGGGCAAGTTTTCGGCACATCCTGTTCAGCTTTCGCCACCTCTAGGCGTACAATGGTACGTTAGAATTGGCAAAGGCGGAAAGCGCAAAACCGCTCAAGCACTTAACTTGAGCGGTTTTATTCTTTTGTAAAATTTAAAACGGAGCGATGTGAACATCGCTCCTTATAATTTTCTATTTATAAGATAAAATGATTTTTTTTGCGCGGTTCAGCCGGATTTATCGACAGCCTGCGCACTGCTTTTCGGCAGTTCTTTTCTTTTTCCTACTGCAATATAGCTTTATACTAACTCTATATTAATATTATAGAAAATATAGCAAAAAATAGTTGTAATTATATTTACAACGTGATAAAATACCAAAGAATGGATAATTATATTCATAAGAAAATAATACTAAGGAGGATATTCGTGTGAGTGAACTTGCAATAAAGGATACCGAGGCACGCAAAAGGCTTGTTGCTCTTTTTGACGACGGCGTTCTCACCGAGATTGACGCTTTTGCCAAATCGGCAAGCGGCGATGTTGAGGTCGTTGCCGGCTTCGGTACTGTAAACGGTGCTCCGGCATACGCCTTTTCACAGGACGTAACCGTAAACGGCGGCGCCGTAAGCGTTGCTCAGTGCGCGAAAATCAAAAAGATCTATGATCTGGCAACCAAAACAGGCTGCCCCGTTATAGGAGTTTATGATTCAAACGGTATGAATCTCAAAGAGGGATTCGAGGGCCTTTCCGCATACGGCGAGATCGTAAAGGCTTCATCCGCTGTTTCCGGAGTTGTTCCGCAGATATCAGTGATTGCCGGAGCGGCTGTCGGCACAACGGCTCTGATTGCAAATATGGCTGATATCGTTATCGCTGTAAAGGGCGCTGATTTTTATATCACAGCTCCGTCCGAGGTGACTGCCGAGGAGTCGGCAAAGGAAGGTACTGTTGATATCACTGCCGAGGATTACGATTCCGCAGTAAAGGCAGTAAGAGATCTTTTAACTCTGCTGCCGTCAAACAATCTCAGCACGCCGCCGGTCTATGATTTCAGCGAACCTGCGGCTTCAGCCGATACGGGCGCTTCGGCGGCAGAGATCATAAACGCTTCTGCGGATGCAGGCAGTGTTGTTGAGCTCAAGGCTGCGTACGCTGAGAACGTGGTTACCGCTCTTGGCTCTGTCGCAGGCTCAGCCGTCGGCTTTGTAGGATTTGACGGCAAAGCGCTCTGCCCCGCCTGTGCTTATAAAGCCGAAGCTTTTGTGAAGCTTTGTGACGCGTTTAATATCCCGGTCGTTACATTCCTGAATTCGGACGGGCTTTGCAAAGAACGCGAAAACCAGATGCTTGTTGCGGCAACAAAACTCACTGCGGCATACGCGGCGGCAACCTGCCCCAAGCTTTCCGTAATAACCGGCAAGGCAGTCGGCGCTGCTTATATCACGCTTGCCGGCAGAGGTTCAAATGCGGACCTTGCCTATGCGTGGGATACCGCAGTCGTATCTCCGCTCGATACCAAAGCCGCTGTTGCGTTCCTGTATAACGACAGGCTCGCGGCAGGCGAAAACAGAGATGCTCTTGAGAAAGAGTATGAGAGCGATATGGCGTCTCCCTTCACTGCGGCGGCGTGCGGCGCGATAGACGATGTATTTGTTCCGGCAGAAACAAGGGCAAAAATAATCGCTGCGCTTGATGTTCTTGCAGGCAAAAGGGAAACGACAATTCCAAGAAAACATTCGGTTAAATAATCAGGAGGATTTTAAATATGAAAAGATACACAATTACCGTAAACGGCACAGCTTATGATGTAACAGTTGACGAGGCAAACGGCGCTCCTGTTGCTGCTCCCGCACCCGCTGCAGCACCTGCGGCTGCTCCGGCACCTGCAGCGGCTCCTGCTCCTGCTGCCGCACCGGCTCCTGCAGAGGAAAAGGCTGCTCCCGCACCGGCAGGCTCTCAGGGCGCTGTTTCTGTTGACGCTCCGATGCCCGGAACGATTCTTGATGTAAAAACATCGGTTGGCGCTTCCGTAAATGCCGGCGATGTGCTTGTAGTGCTTGAGGCTATGAAGATGGAAAATGATATCGTTGCTCCTCAGGCAGGCACCATCGCTTCCGTAAATGTTTCTAAGGGAGACAGCGTAGACGCAGGTCAGGTCATCATCACGATGAACTGATTTTATCAGGTATATCTCTATTTTCACACTCTGCTCGGCTACAGCAGGGAATCGTGGTTTTTCATAAATTTGTAGTCGGAAAGGCTATGTGAATCAGTATGGCAAAAATAGGCATTACCGAAACCGTCCTCAGAGACGCGCATCAGTCCCTGATCGCGACCAGAATGAGAACGGATGAATTTGAGGGCATACTTGAAAAGATGGATAAGATCGGTTACCATTCGCTCGAATGCTGGGGCGGTGCAACCTTTGACTCCTGCCTGCGCTTTCTTGATGAGGACCCGTGGGACAGACTTCGCCTTATCCGCAAAAAGTGCCCCAATACAAAACTTCAGATGCTTTTCAGAGGTCAGAATATGCTCGGCTACCGTCATTATGCCGATGACCTTGTAGATTATTTCGTTAAAAAGAGTATTGATAACGGTATCGATATTCTGAGAATTTTTGACGCGCTCAATGACGTGCGCAATCTGGAGACCGCTATAAACGCCGCAAAGAAATACGGCGGTCATGTTCAGGCGGCTATTTCTTACACAACCGGCCCTGTATTTGATATCGAGTATTACTGCAACTATGCAAAGCAGCTTGAAAATGCCGGCGCCGATTCTATCTGCATCAAGGATATGGCAGGTCTTTTAACGCCTTACGGCACTTATGATCTTGTTAAAGCCCTCAAGGAAACCGTCAAGATCCCGATACAGCTGCATTCGCACTATACCTCCGGACTTGCTTCTATGGTGCACCTTAAAGGTATCGAAGCAGGCGTAGATGTTATCGATACGGCTATGAGCCCGCTCGCTATGGGCACTTCCCATCCGGCAACGGAATCCATGGTTGCCGCCCTTCAGGGCACGGAGTATGATACCGGGCTCGATCTGAAAGCCCTCACGGAGATCCGTGATTTCTTCAATCCGCTCAGGGAAAAATATCTTGCCGAGGGTCTTCTCAATCCGAAAATGCTCGGCGTAGACGCGAATACGCTTTTGTATCAGGTTCCCGGCGGCATGCTTTCAAACCTGCTCAATCAGCTTAAGCAGGCAGGCAAGGAGGATAAGCTGGAAGAAGTTCTTGCCGAGGTTCCGCGCGTCCGTAAAGACAGCGGTTATCCTCCGCTCGTTACACCTACTTCACAGATCGTGGGAACTCAGTCCGTATTCAATATCATCCTCGGTGAACGCTATAAAATGGTTACGAAGGAATTTAAGGATATGGTTGCCGGTAAATACGGTAAAACGCCCTGCGAGATCGATCCCGATTTCAGAAAGAAGATCTGCGGCGACGAGGAAGTTATCGACTGCCGCCCGGCCGATCTCCTTAAGCCGGAGCTTGATAAGTTCAGAGATGAGATCGCCGAGTATTATGAGCAGGAAGAGGATGTTCTTTCCTATGCGCAGTTCGGTGATGTTGCAATCAAATTCTTCCAGAAGAGAAGAGATAAAAAGTACGGTCTGGACGGCAAGCACGACGATATAGTTAACAAAGTTCACCCTGTGTAAAAAAATGATCTGCGCGCTTCGGATTTTTTAACCCAAGCGCGCATTTTACACGCTTTTTTGTGCTTTTTTGTTGACGATTCGGCACTTAGGTGCTATAATCAATTTATAAACTTTTTATAAATTCATGTATGGGGGTACATAAAAAATGAAAGTTCTCATGATTGGCGGAACAGGACTTCTCGGTTCTGCTGCCGCGCAGATTTTTGTAGACCGCGGAAACGAAATCAAAACTCTTGCGCTTCCTCCGCTTCCCGAAGGCGCTCCGCTTCCCAAGGAGATGGAGATCGTTTTTCAGGATGCCAATAAGCTTACCGATGATGAAATGGTAGAGATGATGCAGGGCTATGATATGTTCGTTTTCGCAACGGGCGTAGACGAAAGAGTTGAGTTCCCTGCACCTGTTTATGACGCATATTATAAGTATAATATCGCTCCTCTTGAAAGATATCTGCCTCTTGCTAAAAAAGCAGGTATGAAGGGCGCTGTTGTATGCGGCTCTTATTTCGCTTGGCTTGCAAAAGAGCGTCCCGATATGAGGCTCACTGAAAAGCATCCTTATATCAGAAGCCGTATAGAGCAGGAAAAGGTTTGCGAAAAGTATTCCGATGCGAACTTCCAGGTCGGCGTTCTTGAGCTTCCTTACATCTTCGGCACACAGCCGGGCAGAAAACCGGTTTGGGTCATCCTCATCGAGCAGCTTCAGAGATTTGAAAAAATGCCGTTTACAATGTATCCGGCAGGCGGCACGGCAATGCTTACCGTTCGTCAGGTCGGCGAAGCTATGGTAGGTGCTGCTGAGCAGGCTTATGCGGCTGCATCAAAGGGCGAGGGCAAATTCCGTGCGTACGGCATTTCCTGCTATAACTACACTTGGAGAAAGTTCCTTAAGATCGTTTACCGCGCTATGGACGGTATTGAGGACAGAAAGATCGTTGACGTTCCGAAGTGGACTTTCCAGGCTTTCGGTCTTTTCATGCGCAAGGATTACGCCAAGAGAAATGTAGATTCCGGTATTGACCCCGTAGGTCTTGCTGATATTATGGGTATGAATCTCTTTATCCCGCTTGACGATTGTAAAGAGCTCGGTTGTACTCCCGATGATATTGAAAAGGCAATCTTTGATTCCATCAAGCTTTCCAAGGAGGCTTTTGAGGGCAAGGCAAAGCTTGTTGAAATGAAAGGCGAATAATAGGTTGATCCTAATAGGGACTGCCAAACGGCAGTCCCTTTAATTTTTTGCTTTCAAATTGGAAAAAAATACCAATTTTTTCCTTGGTTCAACATTTATCCGTTTATTACCCTTGTAACGCCGAGAATTTTGTGATAAATTATATACATTAAAAAAATATTTTGGAAAATTATAAAATTTTTTAAGTTTTTTTCAGTTTAAAGGAATATATATTATGATGGTATTTTTAAATTTGATTGATTCAGCGGAGGATAAAGAGAAATTCAAGCATTTTTATAATAAATATGTTGGCATGGTCATATGGATAGCTAAATCGCGCTTGCGCGATAACCAGTCTCTTGCCGAGGAGTGCGCGCAGGAAACGTTTCTCTATTTCGCAAAGAATTTTTCTAAAATAGAAGAAGTGGATTCGCTGAAAACAAAGTCATATGTAGGAGTTGTTGCAACAGCTTATGCAATAAAATGCTATCACGCTGAATTCGAGCGCTACCCAAAGATTCCCGATATGCCGGAGGGATTCGAAGAAGCGGATGACGCCCTCAGCGTTTATGACACGTATGAACTGAAAGACGCAATATCATCTCTGAACGAGGAGATGCGCACCGTTATTTACATGAAATATGTGTTAGGTATGAACCTAGATGAAATGAGCAAGATGTGCGGAATGTCAGAATATCTTTTAAGAAAGAATATACGTGAGGCACGTGATCTGATAAAGAAGTATCTTGATAAGGAGGATTAGCGATGACCAAATTTGAGAGAGCATGTATCATGTCCTGCAACGAGTGGGCGCGTTCTCTGCCCGATTCGCCTAAGTTCGTTCTGAGCAGAAAAGGCGAACAGCGCCTGCTTTCCATCGTGGACCGTATGGACGGCAAAGTTGTGCGCCGCTTTCCGAGGCGTGTTGCAAGGTTCATTTTGGTTGCCGCTGTTATCGGTGCGCTGCTGATAGCCACTACGGTGTTTGCCGTTATCGGTCAAAGTGATTTTGATATCCTTAAAAAGTCCGATATGTCCGAGTATTCCATAAACGGCTCGGCAGGTCAAAGCGCTTCCGATGATCTGACGGTATCGTATGTGGTTGACGGTTTTGAATTGTCGAAGACGGTATCAAACAACGGCTCTGTGAGTTGTTTCGTGTTTGTTTCTGATGATGGAAGAATGTATTCTGTCAAACTTTCTGATGGCTCGGATGTTTTTGCTTTTGATACGGAAGATTATGAAGCCGAGCATATTATGATTGACGGGATAGAGTATATTCATTATAAGAGTAATGAAGAGTCGAACGGTCTTATCTGGAATTACGGCGGATATATCTACCTTGTTTCCGGCGATATTTCTTTGGAAGACGCACTAAATGTGGCAAAATCCACAAAATAGACACTTACTATTTGTGCAAAACGCCGAATTGGAAAATTTTTCAAATTTTTTTAAAAATCTTTTCAGTTTTTTGTCGGAAAAAGGAATATAGTATATAGAGGTGTAAATCAAAGAATATGAGTAATGTATTAAAATCAAAACCGATCAAACTGTTTCTATGTTTATTTATGATGCTTTCGCTGCTCGCGCCGTGCGCGGCAGTTTCCGCCGCTGAGGCGGAAGAGATAACGCCTATGGCTGCAGTGATAGACAGTTACAGCTGCGGCATCACGATCAGTGGTGTTACTGCTAAGTGTAATGCTTGGTTGCAATCAAGTTATAACGCTACTTTAAGAATCACGATGGAACTCCAGAAAAAGAATTCATCCGGCTATGAGAATGTCAAGACTTGGACAAGCAGTACATATGGCAGGCTGCATTCTATGTCCGAAAGCCGCGCGATCAATCTTCTTTCCGATTACCGCTTAAAGGTTACCTTTACAGCGGGTAATGAGAGCAGGGTAGCATACGCTTACCCAAGCTGATATTTTTCTTAATTTGCCAACACCCCCGGGCCGGTTAGCTTTTTTGGCTGCCGGCCCAATTTTTATATTTGATTCGGAATTGCTCATGAAAAAATGAAAGCGGCGGTGAATCATCACCGCCGCCGTTTTTTTGAAAAATCCGCACATCCGCCGTGGACTGAAGATAACCTGCTCTCTACGCAGGTGGGTTTCATCCGCATTATTTTGTGCTCCCAGCTTCCGCCGAAAGGCGGGAGGTCTGCATACCCATAATGCGAGCCTGAATCCCTTTTAAATTCTTGTTCGGGTTATTTAAGCCCACGGTTGTCGAGATGCACAGACTGTAAACGATTTTTATCCGCCTGAATATTATTGCTCAGTCGGGTCGTAGTATTCAACCTCATACTGCTCTTCAATCTTTTTCATAAGGATATCGGAAACTCTTTCAAATTCTTCTTCATTTTCAATTTCTTCCAGATATTCCTCATCACCGTCATTGATCACCTTTAATATGATAACCTCATAATCGGCGTCAACAACCTCTTCTTCATCGTCTCTGTACTCGGTGATGGCAACGTAAACGCCGCCTTCATCCTCATATCTTTCAAGCAGTTCAAACAGGATTTCATTTCCGTCCTCATCATTAACGGAAATAATGTCCGGTTCGTATACTTCATTCTTGTCAGCCAAGTAAATCACCCGCCTTTCAAGTCAATATTATAATATGAATTCAGCGTTTCGTCAATAGAAATATGTTCCTGTGTAAAATTTACAAAAAAAAATAAAAATGTTGAAAAAAACTATTGACAAACAACAAAAAGTATGCTATTCTTTAGATGAACTTAAGAGGTGGCTGGTAAATCGCAGGGCGCACCGTTAAAGGCGTAAGAAGCATATTTGGAAATCTGCAAAGCAAAAGCCGTTATGCGGAAGCGCAAGGCCAATCGGTAAAGCGTTCGTCTTTATGGTAAACGAGAGACCAAGGTGTTGCCAACAGCGAAATTTAGTTAACCGAAAGGTATTCGAAAAAGCAAAGCAGCGTGCCTTTAAAGATGTCGGTAAAAGCGGTATTCAAAATAATGTATTAACATTAGGTTGCAATTTTGCATAGTAATGAATACAGCAAAGTTATATCGGTAGATTTAAAAGCGAAACAGCCTAAATCAAGGCGTGTGAAAGGCGTCAGGGAAAGTAAGGCAATTCGTAAAAGGTAACAAAGCAAGGATTGCACAGATCAGCCGTTAAGTTCATTATGGAGTATAAGAAAAGGAGGCATTTGTCCAATGGATGTAGAACCTGTTTTGGCAAACGCCTGCAAGGTGTCCGGGTAAAATAACGGTATTGGTATCGACAGAGGACTGCCGGAAGCAGTGGCAGCGGCGGATACGGGCTTTATGAAGTGACTTAAAAGTTATGGCAGGAACCCAGCAAAAGGGCAGCACAGGCGTCTAAAAAATTTAATTTGATGATATAGATTTCTATAAGTTTATATTGAATTTTGGCTTTGCCTGCAAAAGCCTGAAGAGTTATTCTTCAATTTCTCCTTATATTTAAGGAAATAAATATAACAGAAAAGGAATTCAGTCCAATGGGCTAAGCAGATTATTTACGGATCTTATTTATCAAATTTAATATTGAGGTGATTCCTATGTTAAGGAAATTCATCCGATTGATCAAATAATTTGATGGGGTTAGTCCAATGTACAATTAAATAAAAATTCGAGGCTCCCGGCGCGGTAAACGCCGGGAGTTTTTTGCGTTTTTGTTGCTTTTTTATCTTCGGTTATATATAATTGTTTTGTACTTTTATTTAGGAGAGAAATTATGAAAAGCATAAAGGAAGCAGTTGAAAAACGTTTTAAAGAACTGCCGGAGAAAATCATTCAGTTTGGTGAAGGTAATTTCCTGCGAGCTTTTGCGGATTGGTTTGTTGAAAAAGCCAATGCAAACGGAATATTTAACGGAAGCGTTGTTCTTGTTAAGCCCACATCAAGAAAGGCGCGGCTTGATTTTAACGCGCAGAATTCCATGTATACCGTGCTTGAACGCGGCAGGGAAAACGGTGAAAAAACAGATAGATCCACTGTTGTTACAAGTATTTCCCGTTTTATTAGCGCTTATAACGATAGTGATGAATTGTTAAAAATTGCCGCGTCTGAAGAAATAAGCGCCGTTATTTCAAACACAACAGAGGCCGGGATAACATATGTTAACGGAGAAAAATTTGAAGATTTTCCGAATGTTTCCTATCCTGCCAAGCTTTGCCGCCTGCTTTATGAGCGATTCTCAAAGCTCGGCTTCGGCAGCGGTCTTTTGATTCTGCCTGTTGAGCTAATTGAGGATAACGGTGTTCAGCTTAAAAAATGCGTTATTTCTTACGCCGAAGACTGGGCTTTGGGCGAGGATTTTGTAAACTATATTGAAAAAGACTGTAAATTCTGCTCAACGCTTGTGGACAGGATCGTAACAGGCTTTCCCGAAAAGGATTATAACAGCCTATGCGAAAGGCTGGGCTATACGGATAAACTCATGGTTGCCTGCGAGCCATATCATTCCTGGATCATTGAGGGCAAAGAGGAATGGAAAGACAGTTTCCCGATAGACAGAATCTCAAATTGTGTTCAATGGGTAAAAAGCATAGCGCCTTATCGTGAGCGAAAGGTGAAGATCTTAAACGGCGCGCACACGATGTCCGTACTTGCTGCTTACCTCTGCGGCTTTGATATTGTTCGGGACATGATGCATGACTCTGATTTTTACGATTATCTGAACTTGGGTATCGAAAACGAGATCATTCCCACCATAGATATGGATAAAACAGAACTTGAGCAGTTTAAAAACAGTGTTTTTGAACGCTTTGACAATCCGTTTATAGACCATAAACTGCTTGATATTTCCCTGAACAGTGTTTCAAAATTCAAAGCGCGCTGTTTGCCGTCCGTATTGCAGTATATTGAAGAGTTTAATACCGCTCCGCCGCTTTTGTCCTTTGCGCTTGCCGCACTGATCCGTTTTTATAACGGTAAATTTGATGAAAACGGAGATTTTGTATCCTACCGTTCCGATGAAAAATATTGTATCAGGGACTCGGAAGATGTGTTAAAGGCGTTTGACAGCGCTTTCAAAACGCAGGATCCTGTAAAGCGCATACTTGCTGACGAATCGCTCTGGGGTATGGATCTGACTGCCGTCTGTGATCTGGCGGATAAGGTCAAAGCTGCGTTTGAGGATATCGAAACGCTCGGAATGCGCGCGGCGTTAAAGAAGGTGTGCGGCAATGAATAAGCTGTTTAAAATCCATGAAAAAGATAATGTTGCGGTTGCTCTTTGCGATCTGAAAGCCGGATATTCCGAAAACGGCGTTACGCTCAACAGCGATGTGCCGTTCGGGCACAAGGTGCTTTTGTGCGATGTGCCTGCCGGCGAAGATATCATCAAGTACGGCTATCCTATCGGCAGAGCAGTCCATGACCTCACCGCCGGAGAATATGTTCATTCCCACAATCTGAAAACGCATCTCGGTGACGGGCCGGTCTCCTATTTTTATACGGGTGGTGCCAATACCTATTCGCCCGAACATACGGATAGGACATTCAACGGATATAAAAGAGAAAACGGCGATGTCGGCATAAGAAATGAGCTTTGGATCATTCCCACTGTCGGCTGTGTCAACAAGCTTTGCGAAAAGCTTAAAAACGAGGCGGTCAGTCGGTTCGGTCTTGATGAAAGCGACGTTAAGGCGTTTGCCCATCCTTACGGCTGTTCCCAGATGGGTGATGATCTTGAAAACACGCAGAAGCTTCTCGCCGCTCTTGTGGATCATCCGAACGCGGCAGGCGTGCTTGTTGTTTCACTCGGTTGTGAAAACAACAACCTCGGCGAGTTTAAGCCGTTTCTTAAAAAATATAATGACAGCCGTGTGAAATTCCTTGTTGCGCAGGATGAATCCGATGAGTTTTCTGCAGGAATGGAACTGCTCAGCGAACTGAACAAATACAGAAAAACGTTCAAAAGAACGCAGATACCCATCAACAAGCTTAAGATAGGTCTGAAATGCGGTGGGTCTGACGCGTTTTCGGGAATCACCGCAAACGCGCTCTGCGGCAGGGTGACGGACGCGCTGACCGCAGCCGGCGCAACCTGTGTTCTGACCGAAACGCCGGAAATGTTCGGCGCTGAGACCATACTGATGCAGCGCGCGCAGAGCGAAAGTGTTTTCCATGATATTGTTGGTATGATAGACGGTTTCAAGGATTATTTCACGTCAAGAAATCAGCCCGTTTACGAAAATCCCTCACCGGGAAATAAGGCGGGCGGCATTACAACGCTTGAGGAAAAAAGCCTCGGCTGTATTCAAAAGGGCGGCAGCGCGGTCGTTACCCGTGTGCTGGATTATGCCGATACGGCGTCAGGCGGCGGACTTCAGCTGCTGTACGGACCGGGCAACGATATCGTTTCCACCACTGCTCTTACCGCCGCGGGCGTGCATATGATCTTGTTTACAACAGGCAGGGGAACACCGCTCGGCTCGGCGGTGCCGACGGTGAAGATCGCCTCCAATTCCGCATTGGCGCAGAGAAAACCCGGCTGGATAGATTTTGACGCCGGCGTTCTGCTCAGCGGCGTTGCGTTCGAAGAGGCAAGGGATACGCTGATCTCTCTTATGATGAAAACCACTTCGGGTGAAAAAACCAAGAACGAGCAAAACGGCGTTTTTGAATTTGCCGTGTTTAAAAACGGCGTAACCATGTAAGCTTTATCCTTTGGGCTTGACAATCCTAAATTTATTTGTTAATATTATTTCAATATAGAACGGCTGGGAAAAAGAGGAGTATTTTTCCGCTTGCTTTCAGAGAGCAGCCGGCAGGTGCAAGGCTGTAAGCAATGAAAAAGAAGGTAGCTTTTGAGCCGGCGGGGTGAAACCAAGTAGCTTCGTCCGTTGTTCCGCGTTAAGGAAAAGAGCGGCGCTTTATGCGCAATTTGAGTGGTACCGCGGAAATCATGCTTTCGTCTCATTATCGGGACGAAAGCTTTTTGTTTTTATATGAAATTTTAGCGGCTTTGCCGCGCAGGAGTTGATTTTATGGCAAAAGAACTTGCAAAGCAGTATAACCCTGCCGAAGTGGAGGATCGCACCTATAAATTCTGGTGTGACAACAAATACTTCCACGCAGAGGTAAACAAGGATAAAAAACCGTATACCATCGTGATTCCGCCCCCGAATATCACGGGGCAGCTTCATATGGGGCATGCGCTCGATAACACGCTTCAGGATATTCTGATCCGCTGGCGCAGGATGCAGGGCTATGAAGCGCTTTGGCTGCCGGGCACGGACCATGCGTCTATTGCTACCGAAGCTAAGATCGTTGAGGCAATGCGTAAAGAGGGCTTAACAAAAGAGGACATCGGCAGAGATGAATTTTTAAAGCGTGCATGGGCGTGGAAAGATCAGTACGGCTCAAGGATTATTGAGCAGCTCAAAAAAATGGGCTCCTCCTGTGATTGGGACAGGGAACGCTTTACTATGGATGAGGGCTGTTCCAAAGCGGTCAAGGAAGTATTCGTCAATCTTTATAACAAAGGTCTTATCTATCAGGGCAAGAGAATGGTAAACTGGTGTCCGCACTGCCGCACCACGATCTCCGACGCGGAGGTAGAGTATGAAGATCAGGCAGGTCATTTTTGGCATCTTCGCTATCCGTTCAAGGACGGAAGCGGCTATGTTGAGCTTGCCACCACAAGACCTGAGACCATGCTCGGCGATACTGCCGTTGCTGTAAACCCCAATGATGAGCGCTATCAGGATATCATCGGCAAAACCCTTATTCTGCCGATCGTTCACAGAGAGATACCTGTTGTTGCCGATGAATATGTTGATATCGAGTTCGGCACGGGCGTTGTTAAAATTACACCCGCTCATGACCCGAACGACTATGAAGTGGGTCTGCGCCATAACCTTGAAATTATAGATGTTATGACGGACGACGGTCATATCGCGGACGGCTGGGGCAAGTACAGCGGTATGGACCGTTACGAGTGCAGCAAGGAGATCGTTAAGGACCTTGAGGCGGAGGGCGCTCTTATTAAAGTTGAGGATTACAGCCACAACGTAGGCACCTGCTACCGCTGCCATTCCACAATCGAGCCGCGCCTTTCAAAGCAGTGGTTCGTTAAAATGGAACCGCTCGCAAAGCCTGCGATAGACGCTGTAAAAGAGGGCAAAGTCAAATTCGTTCCCGAAAGATTCAGCAAGATCTATTATCACTGGATGGAAAATATCAAAGATTGGTGTATTTCCCGTCAGCTCTGGTGGGGGCACAGAATCCCTGCGTATTACTGCGCCGACTGCGGCGAGGTTATCGTTTCAAAAGAGGATGTTAAAAAATGCCCCAAGTGCGGCGGCACGCATATCGAGCAGGACCCCGACACGCTTGACACTTGGTTCAGTTCGGCGCTCTGGCCTTTCAGCACGCTCGGCTGGCCGGATAAAACACCCGAGCTTGATTATTTTTATCCCACAAACACACTTGTAACCGGATATGATATCATCTTCTTCTGGGTTGCGAGAATGATATTCTCCGCTGTTGCGCACACAGGTGAAGTTCCGTTTGACACGGTGCTGATCCACGGCCTTGTGCGTGATGCCCAGGGCAGAAAGATGAGCAAGTCCCTCGGCAACGGTATAGACCCGCTTGAGATAATAGACGAATACGGCGCTGACGCTCTGCGCTTTACGCTTGCAACGGGTAATTCCCCCGGAAATGATATGCGCTTTTCGGACGACAAGGTAAAGGCCTCTCGTAATTTCGCGAACAAGCTTTGGAACGCCGCCCGATTTGTGCTGATGTATCTCGGCGATGACTATCAATTCCCCGGTCTGCCCGAAGAACTTGCACCTGAGGACAAGTGGATCATCTCAAAGGTAAACACGCTTGCCAAAGAAGTTACTGCGAATCTTGAAAAGTTTGAACTCGGCGTTGCCATTCAGAAACTATATGATTTTATCTGGGATGTTTTCTGCGACTGGTATATCGAGATCTCCAAGATTAGGCTGCAGAGCGGTGAGGATGCGGATACCGCCAAGGCTGTCCTTGTATATGTTCTGACGGATATCCTCAAACTGCTTCATCCGTTTATGCCGTTTATCACCGAGGAGATCTATCAGGCGATTCCGCACGATACGGAATCCATCATGATCTCCGAGTGGGTGGAATATGATGAAGCGCTTAACTTCTCGGCAGAGGAAGAGCAGATCGAAAAGATCATGGCGGCCGTAAGGGCGATAAGAAACCGCAGAGCGGAGATGAATATTCCGCCAAGCAGGAAAGCGGCTGTCTATGTTGAAACCGAAGACGCCGATACGTTTCATTACGGCGCTGAATTTATCAAACGCCTTGCTTATGCCGGAGAAGTTACCGTTTCCGCTTCTTTTGAGGATCTCGGAAATGTGGTGACTATGGTAACGGATTGCGCTAAGATATATATTCCGATGGGTGAGCTCGTCGATTTTGAGGCGGAGAGAAAACGCCTGGAAAAAGAGCTTGCCGCCGCGCAGGATAAGCTTGATTTTATAAACAAAAAGCTGAATAATCCCGGTTTTGTAAATAAGGCGCCTGAAAAAGTTGTAAATCAGAATCGTGAGGACGCCGCTAAACTTCAGGAAAAGATAGCGGGTATCAGAGATTCGCTCGATTCTCTCGGAAAGTGATTTTGAATGAATTATGAAAATGCAATAGAAATCATGCAGCAAAAAGAAAGCCTCGGCATCAAGCCGGGGCTTTCCAACGTGAGCAGCCTGCTTGCAAAAATGGGCGATCCGCAGGAACAGCTCAGGATCATTCATATAGCCGGCACGAACGGCAAGGGCACAGTAGCGAATCTGATAGCCGGCGGCCTTGCGGACTGCGGTTTTAAAGTCGGGCTTTTCACGTCTCCGTGGGTAGTGGATTACCGGGAACAGATTCAGATAAACGGCGAGTATATACCCGAAAACCGCCTTGCCGATTATGTTTGCGAATATCAGAATGAGCCTGCAACGGAGTTTGAACTGCTCACAGCGATCATGTATAAATACTTTTATGACGAGCAGGTTGATTTTGCCGTTGTTGAGTGCGGAATGGGCGGTGCGTATGATTCCACAAACGCCTTTTCACATCCCGAGCTTTGCGTGATAACGTCGGTTTCCATGGATCACATGAATTTCCTCGGAGACAGCCTTTATAAGATCGCGTTGCAAAAAGCAGGTATCATAAAGGAAAACTGTACCTGCATTCTGTACCCGAATCCGCACTGTGAATCTGTTTTTGCCGAAAGATGCGCTCAAACTGAAAGCAGGCTCATAAAAGTGCGTGACAAAGGCGAATTCAGATCCAATAATCTTGCCGTTGCAAAAGAGTGTATGGCTTATCTTCATCAGTGTGTGCAGCTGGAATATCCCGCTCTGCCCGCGCGGCAGGAAATGATTCACGATCATATCATGCTGGACGGCGCACATAATGTAAACGGAGCAATGGCGTTGTATTCGGCGCTTCCCGATAAAAATATTTCCGCCGTCATATCTATGATGGCGGATAAGGATTGCAGTGCTTATCTTAAAATCATCGCCCCGCGATGCAAAAAGATCATCGCAACACAAGCCTCAAACCGCCGCGCTCTTCCTGCAGAAATGCTTGCGGCGATTGCGAGAAATTACTGCCCCGATGTAATTGTGGAAAAGATTCCGTCTTGCGCGGTTGAGCTTGCAAAACAAGATAAGAATTTTATTTTGGTGTGCGGTTCGTTTTTTCTTGCAAGGGATGTCCGAAAAAAATTGATCTGATATCAAAATTCGATAAATTATTTATATCCGCTTTGGTATATTTACTAAAGCGGATACTTTTTTATGGAGTGAAAAATATGAATGTTACAATCGAATCAAGCGGCAATTTAATGATAGCGTATCTTATCGGCGAGCTTGATCATCACAGCGCCGGCGAGATCCGGGTAAAAATAGACGCTGCCGTAAGCTGCAAAAAGCCGAATCATCTGATACTTGATTTTAAAAATGTTTCGTTTATGGATTCAAGCGGAATAGGTCTTGTTATGGGCAGGTATCGGCTTATGCAGAATCACCATGGCAGCGTGGAAATCCGAAATGTGACTTCGCAGACCAAAAAGATCATGGAACTTGCGGGTCTCGGAAGAATAGCAGTTATCAATGAGATAAAAGACAGATAAAGGAGTACGAAAATGCATAATGAATTCAGACTCACAGTAAGCAGCAAGAGCGTGAACGAGGGCTTTGCAAGGGTGGTTGTCTCTTCTTTTATAGCGCCTCTTGACCCCACACTTGAGGAAATGGCGGATCTTAAGACCGCTGTTTCCGAAGCCGTAACGAACTGTATAGTTCATGGCTATAAGGATAAGTACGGCAAAATTTACATAACCGGCAGAATCGATGATTCCACCGTTAAAATTATTATAAGGGACAAGGGCTGCGGAATAGAAAACATAGAACAGGCAATGACTCCTCTTTTCACAACAGGTGAGGGAGAACGTGCCGGTCTCGGTTTTACCGTTATGGAAAGCTTTTGCGATAAGGTTACGGTCCGCTCCAAGCTGAACGGCGGCACGAGCGTAACCCTTGTCAAAAGAATAGAGGGAAAAAGCAAATGGTAAAAAGCCTGCGCGATGAGATGATAGAGGAAAATATAGGCCTCGTTCATTCGATCGCAAAGCGTTTCACAGGTCGCGGCGTTGATTATGAAGATCTTTTTCAGTCGGGCTGTATCGGACTTATCAAAGCAGTCGATCATTTTGACGAATCCAAAGGCTTTAAATTTTCAACATATGCGGTTCCTGTTATAATGGGGGAGATACGCAGGCTGTTCAGAGACGGCGGAGCAATAAAAGTCAGCCGTTCGCTGAAGGAAAAATCCGTCAGAGCGCAGGTGCTGAAAGAACGCTTCGCTAAAAAGGAACTGAGGGAGCCTACTGTCGGTGAGCTTTCGCAAATGCTCGGATGTGATATAAATGAAACCGCCGAGATACTGAATGTAATCAATCCGATGCTCTCCCTGAATTCTTTCGGCGAGGACGGGGATGAAAATATGGATATCCCCGTAGACGAGCAGGATGAGATGTTTGACCGCCTGTCTCTTTCTCAGGTCATGGAAACGCTCAGCAGCCGGGAAAAAGAACTGATAGACTATCGCTATTTTAAAGGGCAGACCCAGAGCGTAACGGCAAAGGCTCTCGGCGTTTCCCAAGTGCAGGTGTCAAGAAAAGAAAAAGAGATACTTAAAAAGCTTCGCCGTCTGCTGAATTGAAAAGACCCGGTTTGCATAGCTGCAAGTCGGGTCTCATCTTTTACAGATTATTCAAATCATAAGGCGTTTTCTGGTATACAAAATAGTTCAGCCAGTTGGAGAAGATCAGATTCCCCGCGCTTTTCCAATTCATCTTCGGCACAAGGTTTATGTCGTCGTTTGGAAAATAGTTTACCGGCTTTTTGATAGGCAGTCCTTTTTCCAGATCTCTGAAGTACTCTTTTGCAAGTGTATCACGGTCATATTCGCTGTGCCCTGTAACATAGAAATTGCGGCAGTCCATATCGGAAATGATATGGATCCCGGCTTCTTCGCTGTATGAGATGATCTGCAGGTCCTTGACCTTTGCGATATCCGATGTGTTCAGCTCCCATTCACGGGAATGCGGCACGTAAAAAACATCGTCCATACCCCGCATAAGCGGATGTGTAACATCAAGACTGATATGAGGATAAACACCAAACCTTTTTTCGGGCAGGTCGCGCGGTTTTACCCCGTATTTGTAATACAAAGCGGCAAACGCTCCCCAGCACAGATACATCGTTGAGTATACGTTGGTTTTCGTCCAATCGAATATTTCGCAAAGCTCATCCCAAAAATCAACGTCTTCAAATTTAATGTCCGCCAGCGGCGCGCCGGTAATGATCATTCCGTCATATCTGTTGTGTTTTACATCACGGAAGGTTTTGTAGAATTTAAGCATGTGCTCCACAGGCGTGTTTTTGGATACATGCGTAGATGCCTGCAAAAGCTCAACATTTATTTGCAGCGGAGAATTGGATAAAAGCCTAAGAAGCTGTGTTTCCGTAACGATTTTCGTCGGCATAAGATTCAGTATTATGATGTTAAGCGGACGTATATCCTGCGTATCCGCCCTGCGGTTGCTCATAACAAATACGTTCTCAAGTTCAAGACTTTGCTTTGCCGGCAGCTCCTCGTCGATTCTGATAGGCATTTTATCACCCCTTTAATATAATGTAATAAAATAATATATACCGTTTAATAAGGTGAATTCAATTATAGCAAATAAAAAATACAAATGCAACCGCATTTTTTTGTGAAAAAAGACGAAAGCAAAAAAAATCTGAAATTTACCAAAAAAACTTGTTGACATTTCTTTTTTGATGTGGTAATATAGTCAAGCGCTCGAGAGAGGGCGCAGCAAAGGACCTTGAAAATTGAACAACGACGAAAGAAAAGGAACCCGAGATTCAAGAGAGTAAAGAAGTACTCGAGTAATAAAGGAACGACAGAGTTCGCGAGCGAAGAGCTTGAAGGATTGAGGTTGATACAGTTCCGGAAGGGACTGATATTGATAGAATAGTTTTAAGAGTTTGATCCTGGCTCAGGACGAACGCTGGCGGCGTGCCTAACACATGCAAGTCGAACGAAGCTTGACGAAAGATTTCTTCGGAATGAATTCAGATATGACTGAGTGGCGGACGGGTGAGTAACGCGTGAGCAACCTGCCCTTCAGAGGGGGATAGCGTCTGGAAACGGACGGTAATACCGCATAACGTACAGGGATCGCATGATCTTTGTACCAAAACTGAGGTGCTGAAGGATGGGCTCGCGTTGGATTAGATAGTTGGTGGGGTAACGGCCTACCAAGTCGACGATCCATAGCCGGACTGAGAGGTTGAACGGCCACATTGGGACTGAGACACGGCCCAGACTCCTACGGGAGGCAGCAGTGGGGAATATTGCACAATGGGGGAAACCCTGATGCAGCAACGCCGCGTGAAGGAAGACGGTTTTCGGATTGTAAACTTCTGTTCTTAGTGAAGATAGTGACGGTAGCTAAGGAGCAAGCCACGGCTAACTACGTGCCAGCAGCCGCGGTAATACGTAGGTGGCAAGCGTTGTCCGGAATTACTGGGTGTAAAGGGAGCGCAGGCGGGAAGCCAAGTCAGCTGTGAAAACTACAGGCTTAACTTGTAGACTGCAGTTGAAACTGGTTTTCTTGAGTGAAGTAGAGGTTGGCGGAATTCCGAGTGTAGCGGTGAAATGCGTAGATATTCGGAGGAACACCGGTGGCGAAGGCGGCCAACTGGGCTTTAACTGACGCTGAGGCTCGAAAGTGTGGGGAGCAAACAGGATTAGATACCCTGGTAGTCCACACTGTAAACGATGATTACTAGGT